>Ga0185299_10000373_pt1 | contig 129084 bp, 117 predicted proteins | sample PaiPotPPA55metaG_FD_128002 | JGI IMG/M metagenome (GOLD analysis project Ga0185299, IMG submission 128002) | Iron sulfur acid spring bacterial and archeal communities from Banff, Canada, to study Microbial Dark Matter (Phase II) - Paint Pots PPA... ... | reverse complement strand
ATCGCTGTAGTCCAGACCCACAATTACCGGTAAAGTACACATGGCTCGTTGCTCCAATGTTTGTGAATGAAAAACCCAACTGGTACGTTACCAGCCGGAGCAACGAGCTTTCATCCCCATCTGTGGATCATATTATCAGTCTCTGGGCCGGCGCAAATGGGTCCACTGGGTGCCTCGGCCGTGAAGCGCAGTCCTTATCTTTGGATGCCAGAAGGCCGCGCGCTTTTGCAGCTGGACCCTCTGGACCATCACTTTGAGCCTGAGGATCAGGCTCCGACCCTCTGGATCAGCGCCAATTGAGCAACAGGGTCAGAGGGTCGGGCTTCAAGTGTTCTTTTTGTGAAGGGATTACTCCGCCATCGTCGTCGCTTTGCCGGGGACCCAGGCCATGCAGGCGTTGCGGATGGCGGCGCGAAAGGACTCGGGATCGGGTACGCCGGGCAGCTTCAAGGCAACTTGCCCTTTGGAAATGATCTCCACCGTCGCGGCACGGAAAAAGCGGTTGGCACTATCTCGATCCAGGCGAACATCGTCGATGTCGGCCAAAGCGACCTCATGGCTGGGTACGGGTCGTAAGCCGCGCCGGATCATGATGCGGCGATTAGTCAGGGTATAGCGGCATGCGATAAAAGGCAGTACCTTGAGAAAATAAATCGGCAGCATCAACATCCAGCCAAGCGGCGCCAGAACAATAGAGCGAATCAGCTTCTCACCTAAGGCGGCTATGCCGGAGGAAGTTGTCACGGAAGGCCATACTTCTCGAATGATCGCCTCACCCGTTTGGGGAGGCACCACGCCGGATACCGCTTGTTGGCGCCCTTCCATCATGATTGACATGACTCTTTCAACCTCGGTGGCGCGGTAGGGGCGCCCGTCGTAATTCTTTGATGCAGTTGGCTTTCTACCTTCCTTTCATACGGAAGCCCTTATTATCGCCAAGAGTAAGCCGCGACTGGCACTCTCCCAGGCAGTCACCGCCATTTATTGCTTTTGTTTGCCCAGTTGGCTCCAGGCCACGCGGGCCATCCCCTTGCCGGCTTCCAGCAATTGATGGAAAACCTTTCGCATTTTTTGAGCGTTGATTTCCGCTCTCAGACACCGCAAGAACGCGATGGCATGCACTTCGTCCAGGAGCACCGCCAGGGCCGGAAGGAAGTACTCTTCGATGCCGTAGACCTTTCCGGGGGCCGTGCAAACCGGGACCTCGGCGGCCAGGAATTCCCCTAGTTGCTCCTTGAGGGCGGCGATGGCTTCCTGAATTTGCCGCTCTTTTGGGCGAGCCGGATTGCGCCAGTCATAGGGCGGGCTCCATTCCATCGCCGGCGACAGCAAATCGATGTGCGATAGGACAGCGATCACCGGCGGCATTCTCAGGTCAGGCATACCGGCAAACCATGATCGCAATTTCTCAAGCATGACGAGATCTGCTTGCCGGGCCGGATTGCGTGCATGGGCGACGAGGACTATCAAGTCCGATTGCGTGGCCCATTCGGCAGTGATGCGGACCTGGTCGGCCCGGGGCCCTTCATGGCCATAGCCGACGGTATCGAGCAATAGCAAGTGGTTGGGAATGCCCGCGGGCTTTAGTAGGTATTTCGTTACCTCGTCGGTGGCCGGCAGCACATCAGTCTTGGCCCGTTGCTCGCCAAGCAAGGCGTTGACAAAACTCGATTTGCCGGCCTTCACCTGACCGAGAATCGTAATGGTGATCGCCTTGATTGCATCAGCCTGGTCTTTTCCATTGGCGGAGACCTCTACATCTTTACCGGTCAGTTCGCGATAACGGCGGGCGCCGACGCGCAGGCGGCCGCTATTGAGTTCGACCAGGTAAGTGCCTAATCGATGAACGTAGGCGGAATAGAACCATAGGAGCAAATTGTTCTGAAGCATCCTGAGCGGAGTGGACAGGCCCACCTGGGACGCGGCATAGCGAAGTCCCGTAGTGACGGGCGAAAAAGCGGCGGAGATAAGCCAGTAGATATTGTTCGCCGTCTGATACCAATCCATGGCTTGCCGAGCGCGCCGCCAATCGCGGAGTGTCAGAAGATGGCCGCCGGGCAGATAACGGTCGACTATTTCCGCAAGGTCCTGGGCCGCTAGCTCGATGACAGTCAGCATTTCGGGAAGCGTGAGCAAGGCCAGGGGATCTGTGGCGCCGGGGTTATATAACCGCGCCAATTCCTGCGTCATCTCTTGGGCGGTGTCCACGTAGAGGTCCAGTTCGGCAAAGCGGCCGGGGTCCAACTTGGCGGCTGCTTGAGCCCGCGCTTCGATCAGTTTCCAGGCTTCCCGATCGCGCTCGGTCCATTGCGGCAAAGGCGAAAACCTGAGCGGATGAAGGAGTTGTCGTTTATGTTGCCAATACCAGCCGAGGCCATAGCCCGCTGCCAGACAGCCCGCGAATAACGACCAAACCAGCCAGCCGAATCCAAGCGTCCACAAGTAATACGATCCGACGCCGGCTAGACAAAGGAAAGGAATCAAGATGAGGGCAGCCACCACGGCAATACGCCATCGACTCATGGGATAAACTCGTGTTTAACAAGAAACTGGCAACGATTGACGACCTGATGCATTGGGAAATTAGGTTTCATTGCTTGGATTTCTTTTTCCAGAATTGCTCCGCCATGGCCAGTTGTTGGCGATAATAATGACGCAATTCGTCCGGCCTTGGGACGTGCCCCTTGTGCACGGCTTCAAAGTAAAAGCAAAACGCCTTGCCCAGTGCGTAGGTTGACGCTCCACCCAACGCGCCGCCGGCCACGGAGCCTACGACGGGAATGAGCTTTGTCAGTTCACGAGTGGCTTGACGGAGGGCCATGCCCAGTCCCAGAGTTCCTGCCAGTTCGAGGAAACGCTTTCCCGTGAGCGGCTGGCCGTAGAGGTCGGCCAGGTGAAAAATCATGCGCGTTTGAATGCCCGGCAGAATGAAAAGATCGAGCCAAGGAATCGGAATCGCCCCGGCCGTCGCCGCCAACGTGCTGTATCCTAAAATGTGAGGCAGGGCCTGCTTGGCAAAAACGTCCTTAAGGTCTTGATTGGCCTCCTGGAGCGAAAGCAAAGTCTGCCGGTAAGCGGCGGGCAAGGCCTCCAGCAGCGTTTTTTTTAAGAATTCACTGCCGTAATCCGGTTGGGTGAAACCTTCCTCGGGCGGGGTCAAATCTACCGGAACGACAGCGTCCACCAAACCGGCGAAGCGCCGGCGCTGTTCCTCGATGCATCGAGAGAGCGACTCGGGTATTTCGCTGATCGGGCCGTTCGCGCTAAATGGATATGGATCGGCATGCTGCTGCTGGGGATAGGCCTCGTGCAAGCACGTTAGCACCAATACGATAGGCCTTTGCGGGGCCGCCTTTCGAATCGTTGGAAGGACCTTGAGCATAGTTTCCTGCCCATGATCCATGACTTTGACCGTCAGGAGTACGACGTTGGCCTGTTCATTGAAACGGGCCAAATCCTCTTTCGCGTCGTAACCAGGTTCGTCCAGGCCACGCGTGTCAAGAAAGCTAAGTAGCGGCGCTTCGGACATTGGAAAGTCATATTCCCTGGAAAACCGCGTGCAAGGCCTGAAACCCTGGCCGATTTCCGCTTCCGTCGCGCCGGTCAAATATTTGATAATGGTAGTTTTGCCGCTCTGGGTTCTCCCGAGCATCCAGAAGATCGGGACGGGGGCCTTTTGTCTCAGATCCACGAACCAACGCTCGAGGCTCGGTTCACGACCTGATCTTCGGAATAAACTAAGGACCTTTTGCAGCATATTAAAAAGCCTTTCAGAGGTATTGTACGGCCCCGTAATAAATACCGGACCGCTTGCAGCGCGCCTCACGCTTGGCAACGCGGGAAGGAGCCGTTCGCGCGAGAATCTGGCTTGACCAGGCAGGTTGAATTAGGTATTTCCCCAAAATGATGGAGGCTGCAATGATTCGCACTAGACCTTAACTTTAAGCTAGGTCGGACCTTCGGCCCAAAGGATTCGGGCATGCAGAAAGACCTCCCCGGCACATTGAAGTCCTGGGAAGGATGGGCGCAATCTCTGGCGCCGCAAGCCGGTTCACCTTCCGGCTTGACGCTGGTTGGGGTTCCTGCCGCCCGCGAATACGCCACGCGCCTCTATGCTTGCGAAGCAATGGAGCCGCGTTCTATCCGACCTGCCCAGAGCGAGGGAATCCAACCGTACACGTTGCAGTGGTTTCTCGATATTGAAAACCAGCGCCATAGCCGGCATGCTCGCTGGATTCCGCGCCTGCTGGAGTTCGGCAAACACGCCGGTGAAACCCTTCTTGGCTTGGGGGAAGGACTGGGGACCGACTGGCTCCAATATGCCCGCCATGGCGCCTCAGTTGTTGTGTGTAGTTCGGCGGCGGAGCAGCTTGGGCTGATTCGCCGCAATTTCGAGTTGCGAGGCCTCCAAGGGCGTTTCGTCCATGCCAGGGCCGATTCCTTGCCCCTCGAAAACGGCTCCATTGACGTGGCCTGTGTGAGCGGGCTCCTAGACCAAGCAGCTCACCCGCAAGCCATTGTCGAAGAGATCTATCGAGTCCTGAAGCCGGGTGGAAAGGTCCTGGCTGTGACTCCGGCAAAATATGACGTGGTTTACTGGGAGAAGCGGCTATTTCCCTGGAAACGTTGGTTTGAAACCGGTCCCAGGGAAGAGGTCTCAGAACCGGCCAAGCAGTTTTCCGGCCGTAGACTGGCCCAGCTCTTCAGCCCCTTCTCCGATCATCGTATCTACAAACGCCATTTGCGCCGTTCTCTGGTGCCGCGTGCCTGGCGCTGGCTCCCGCTCTCACTTCTCGAAAGGTTAATCGGCCAGGAGCTAGTGTTGAAGGCTTTCAAACCGGTTAGTGCGGCCATGACCCATCATCGCCTTGCAGCCTAAACCATGCTCAAGGCCGATCGTGCGCTTGCCCCTAATTCAGCAATTCTTCCGGGATTCCGGCAAGGAAACGACTGCTCTTGCTTGGCCTTCTGCAAAAGAGTACATCCGATGCCGGTGAAATGCCAAGCCAGCGGAAGGAATGCGCTGGGTAAGGTCAGGAGGACCGAGCATGCCTCTCCTCGAAGTCCGGGGACTGGTCAAGTACTACGGCCGCCGCAAAGTTGTCGATGGCGTCAACTTCGACGTTGATGCCGGGGAGGTGGTCGGTCTCCTTGGACCAAATGGGGCGGGCAAAACCACTAGTTTCCGCATGACAACGGGCCAGATCACTCCTTTTGATGGTAAGGTGATCTTCAATGGCCAAGATGTCACTCATCTGCCCATGTACAAGCGCGCTCGCCTGGGGATGGGTTATCTTTCACAAGAATCCAGCGTCTTTCGCCGACTGACAGTGGAACAAAATATACTGGCCATCCTCGAGGCTATGCCCAGTTATCGCAGTCTGGGTCGCAAACTTAGCCGTGCTGAGCGCTACCAAAAGGCCGACGAGGTTCTGGGGCAGTTCGGGTTAACTCGTCTGCGGAAAAACAACGCTGCCCGGCTGTCCGGCGGTGAACGGCGTCGTCTGGAAATTGCCCGCTGCCTTGTTTGTGAGCCCCTGCTTATACTCCTGGACGAGCCGTTCACGGGCATCGACCCGATCACGATCGCTGATATTCGCCAAATTGTCAGGGATCTTAGCAGCCAGAAGATTGGCATTCTGGTCACGGACCACAATGTCCGGGAAACTCTAAAGATTACCGACCGCAGTTACCTGATCAAGGACGGTCAGGTCCGCACGCATGGGACCCCCCATCAAATTGTCCACGATCCCGTCGCCATCAGCGAATACTTGGGGGTCGGCTTTAATGAGGACAATTTTGCCGGAACCGCTCCGCCATTACCTCATCCCGAACCCGAATCGCCCATGCCGGCCGCTTCCGTTCACGGCATCGTCGAGCAAGAGCGCTTTCGCCGGTTGATCGAAGGCCTGAAGACACCGGATCATCAGCTAGCGGCGAACCAGCTTCTTCAAGCCGGCGTCTTCGTCGTTCCGTTGCTCCTGGAAACGCTAGAGCGCCGTGATGTCGAGTTGCGCCGTCAAGCTTTCGCCGTTTTGCAACGCATGCTGGGCAATGGCGCAGCCTTCGATCCCTATGCTCCCGAGGCCCAAAGACGCCAGCAAATCGCTCAATTGCGTGAGAAACTGGATCGCAAAGCAGGTTGATTTCATCACTTCGGGGTTGGCCAACTCATTTCATCCATCAATTTCTCAATGAACCTTTTGCCAAAAGCCTGGTACCTCTTAAGGGAGTTACTAGGTATCCTAGAGGCATCTTTGGTGGAGATCAACCATGAGTGTGCTGAGCGACCTGACGAGCCATTATATGGCAGGGGTTGATGAGTTGCGGCGGGCCGTGGCGGGCATGATTGGAGAGCAACTCAAAGCCCGCCCCATTCCCGGTATGTGGAGCACTCTGGAAGTTGTTTGCCACCTGGCCGATTTTGATCCGATTTTGTCCGACCGCATGAAGCGCGTTATTGCCGAGCACAATCCACAATTAGTTGGCGCCGACGAAAAGCGTTTTGCCGCCGCCTTGGGCTACCATGACAGGGATTTAGAAGAAGAGTTGACTCTCATCGCAAAGACACGCCATCAGATGGCCCGAATTTTCCGCACATTGCCGTCCGAAGCTCTGCAACGGACCGGCGTCGATAGCGAACGCGGACCCGTCACGCTTGAGAAACTGTTCTCGCAGGCGACCAATCACATCTGACATCACGTTCCGTTCGTTTTGGAAAAAAAACGTGCGCTAGGGATCATTTCATGATTTCGCGCCTACCTTAAGTTGTCACCATTTCGCTTAGATAATTGGCGCTCGGCTTGTTGGCAAGCCCGGGTGTGTTAGCGCCGGGACCATGTTCTGCTGGGGCTAATGCACCCGGGCTCGCCAATTGGCATATGATCCACCAAAATCGGTGGAATTCGCAGGCAAAATGACGACTTAGAGAATAAACGGGAGTCGAAAGCTTCAAAGACTTTAGGCTAGCTTGACAATATGGGACAACTTTACTAGAGAGAGTTTATTCCTAGGCGAAGGCGTCGGCGCAGGAATGGGAATCGGTCTGATCTTGCGATACCTCAATGACTTGTGTTGACTAATAAAGGGCCTTGCCACTCAACGAATCCCTTGAGTATTACCTCGAGAAAACCTGGGAAATTATTGCTGATTTCCATGGAATTGGTGCAATGACTCAGCGCCCATAACAAGCTGGAAGGCATGAGGCTTTCCCATCTAAACCTGATCTCAAGATTGAGGACCTTCTGATGTTTCGCGGCAACCTGCTAGCACGCTTCGAACTCGACGTCGAAAGATCAGTTCGATGGTCAGGCCAACCGGTCGGCGGAGAGTTTCTTCCCTTCCTTGCATCCAAGGATGAGGATGATGAGGCTGAATTTGAGGACGAAGAAGACGATGACGAGGAGGATGACGATGAAGACTTCGATGACGATGAGGATGACGACTTCGACGATGAGTTAGACGACGATTTTGAGGACGATCTCGAAGACGACGACCTTGATGACCTCGACGACGAGGATGACTTCGACGACCTCGATGATGAGGATTTTGAAGATGACGATAACGATGATGATGATGAAGGAGATGAGGAAGAAGAGGAAGCCGGCGAGGAGGATTAGCGATTTAGGGATAAGGAAGCGTTGCCGTTAGATTTCAGATAGCAAAAGGGTGCATCGATTTTTCCTGGTCGGTGCACCCTTTTGTTTGGTTTCAGGGCCGTTGTTAATTCGGGTTTCTTATAATTCTTTATTGTCGGCGCCTTTCGGCATTAGGTGATTTGCACAGGCCCTATCCCCGGTTATAATCAGATGGTGGAACAGGCGACTGGTCTGGCAGCATCGAAAACTGCCGCTCGTCCTCCTCATCAATACTCGCAGGGGGAAAGTTATGGCACATCCCAGCAAGCCTTATAACGAAGGTTCGGAACAACCGACTTCCATCGGAGGGGCTATGGGTCGCTTGGCGGCCCAAAGTCAACTGGATTTTGAGCTCAGTTTTTACGAGGGCATACTGCAAAGACGGGCGGATTATGTTGAAGTTTTGCGCGTCATGGGGAATCTACTGACACTAAAGGGACGTTTTGCGGATGGCCTTGTGATCGATAAACGTCTAGTTCATCTTCGCCCGAACGATGCCTTGGCACATTATAACCTGGCCTGCAGCTATGCGCTCCTCAAGCGGCCCGACCTGTCTTTGAAGACTTTGCGCCGGGCGGTGGAACTGGGCTATCGCGACTTCCGTTATATGCGCGAGGATCGGGACCTGGAGTCCATCCGTCGTGATCCCCGCTTCCGCCAACTCTTACGGGAATTCGAGAATTATTGAGAGCCTTGCAAAACCGGTTGGCAGGCCGGTTTGCCGGGCATTCATGGTCTAATTCATGGACATGCTCGAACACGGGGCCGGCGCCTTGTTTGCCGATCCATCAGCCGACGCTGCCCGGCAATTCTTCGCTGCCAAATCACGAGCCTTGACCGATAAGCGAGCCACGGTGGCCGACGCCGTGGTTCAATTAGTCCACGATGGCGCCTATCTGGCCATTGGAGGTTTCGGCTGTGACCGCATTCCCACGGCCGTGGTCCACGAGATTGTTCGCCAACAAAAACAGCATTTGCGTTTTGCCGGACACACTTCGACTCACGATTTTCAAATTCTCTGCGCCGGCAATCTGACCGGGCACGGCAAAACATTGGCGGCTGTTGACGCCGCTTACATCGTTGGCCTGGAGGCTCGTGGTCTGTCTCCTCACGCCCGGCGCGTCATGGAATCGGGCGAAGTGGCCTGCACCGAGTGGACCAATTACGCTTTGGCTGTAAGGCTCAAAGCAGCCGCCATGGGTCTGAGCTTTTTGCCGGCCCGATCGATGCTAGGTACCGAAACTTTCGCTCATAGCGCCGCCAAAATGATTACTTGTCCTTTCACCGGCACGCGTTATGTAGCTCTGCCTGCTCTCTATCCCGACGTCGCTGCGATTCACGTTCATGAAGCCGACATCTATGGCAATTGCCGTATTCGCGGCATAACCGTGGCTGATCTCGATCTGGCTCGTGCTGCCAAACGATTGATCATTACCTGCGAACGGCTGATTCCTAATGAGGACATACGTAGCGATCCGAGCCGGACAGTCATTCCCTATTACTGCGTCGATGCGGTCTGCGAGGTTCCGTTCGGCAGCTATCCGGGCAACATGCCGTATGAATACTTTTCCGATGAAAAACATCTGCGCCGCTGGCTGGAAATCGAGAAGGACCTAGGCGCGTTCATGAGCTTTCTTCACGATTACATTTACGGCCTTCGTCACTTTTCGGAGTACTTAGAGCGCTGTGGCGGATTGGCGAGGCTGGAAGAACTGCGCAAACAGGAGTTCCTTCTTTGACTGGGGAACCGGGCGATAGCCGTTCGGATCTCGGATGTCGGGACTGCCGACCATGTATTACAACGCGATGGAATTGATGATCTGCTGCGCCGCTCGTGAACTCGAGGATGGACGGACCGTAGCCGTTGGTACCGGCATCCCTTGTGCCGCGGCCATGCTGGCTCAGCGAACGCATGCCCCGGGACTCGTCATCCTGTTCGAAGCGGGCGGGGTAGCCCCCCAGTTGCCTGTCATGCCGATCAGCGTCGGCGATTCGCGCACCTTTCATCGCGCCCTAATGGCCAGTAGCATGGCCGACATCATGGAGACCTGCCAGCGCGGCTTCATTGATTACACTTTTCTTGGCGGGGCCCAGATCGACGCTTACGGCAACCTAAACTCCACACTAATCGGCGGCACCTACCAAAGGCCCAAAGTGCGCCTGCCCGGCAGCGGCGGCGCCAACGACCTCGCCTCCTTTTGCTGGCGCATACTTGTGGTGACTGTTCACGATCGCCGCCGTTTCGTGGAGCGCCTGGATTTTCTCACAACGCCTGGATACTTAACCGGCCCGGGCGCGCGCGAGGCGGCCGGTCTTGCCCCCGGCACAGGGCCTTATCGGGTTATAACTGACCTAGCGGTGATGGGTTTCCATCCGGAAACTCGACGTATGGAGGTCTGCAGCCTACATCCCGGAAAAACCGCCGGGGAGGTTCGGGAAGCCACGGGGTTTGAGGCTACTTTTGCCGATTCTTTGGGAGTAACCATGCCGCCGACACTGGACGAATTGCACATCTTACGCCAAGTGGTCGACCCGCATCGCTACATCCTCGGAAGGTAAAACACCGCTTTCATCATTTCGGCCTTGTTCCGTTTTTCGGTACCTCGCTATACTCCCGCCCGCTTTGGAAACCCACGTCCGACATCAAGCTTTGAAACAGACGCACCGAACGAGGCTCGGTACAGGATCTCCCTGCACCCATCTCCAAGGAGGGATGATGATGGCCGCCGCTACCAGTCCGTTGATTGGCATCAACGCCGACTTTCTTGCCGCCGGCAAACAAACTCGGGCGCAAGCCCGGCTCCACGCGGGATACTTCGACGCGGTCACGGCGGCAGGAGGCCTTCCGGTCATCCTTCCCCCTTTGGGAACGCCTGATGAGTTGGAAGCCCTGCTCGATCGACTCGACGGCTTTATCCTTTCCGGCGGCCTGGATATGGATCCTCGTCGCCTGGGCCGAATGACTCACCAACAATTAAGACCCATGGCGGCCCGGCGTGAGGAAAATGACCTTATTCTGGTCAAATCGCTCATCGAACGCCGGATGCCGACGCTGGGCATCGGGCTAGGTATGCAGCAGGTGAACGTGGCGCTAGGCGGCAACTTGTTCCTGCACTTACCTGAAGATATGCCGAAGGCCATGCCTCATCTGGATCCAATGGGGGGTGCTCACCGGCATATTGTCTTTTTGGAGTCGCAAACCCAGTTGGAGGAAATCTACGGCGGCGGGGAACTGCGCGTGAATAGCTCCCATCATCAGGCAGTCCGCAATATCGGCGAAGGACTACGCCAAGGAGCCAAGGCGCCAGACGGCGTGATTGAGGCGATCGAATCGCAAGATCCCAATTGGTTCTTTATCGGAGTCCAATGGCACCCGGAATCAGATACGGCGTCGGCCCTGGACCAACAATTATTCGAGTGTTTTATCCAGGCTTGTTTGCGACAAACCCAGCCTCTGCGCGTGGCGGCGTGATCCTCGGGCGGCTCAGAAGGAGACGCGACTTTGTCCACTCGGTGGGTTATTGGCCTGGCTTCAGGATCCAGCGCGGACGGCATAGAAGCTTCGCTGCTGGCCGTAGATGGGGCGGGGTTGTCGCTTCAGGCCCGGGTCGTGCAATGGGTTCATCAGGCCTTTGGACGTGAACTGCGGGAGCTTGTTCTGCGCGTGGGGCAACCCGGTCAATGCGAACTCAAACTTGTGAGTTTGCTGCATCGCCTTTTAGGGGAAGCGTTCGCCGCAGGAGCGCGGCAGGTGGCGGACCGGGCCGGTTTCAGTTTGCAGAAGGTGCAGTGCCTGGGTTGTGCCGGCCATACGCTCTGGCATGATGCGGAAGGACGCTTTCCGTCCACCTTGGCGGCGGGCATGGCGGCCGTTGTAGCGGAACGGACGGGCATCACAACGGTGAGCGATTTTCGATCACGCGATTTGGCTGCGGGCGGGCAGGGCGTGCCGTTGGTCGCTTTGGCCGACTACCTGCTCCTGGGGGACGCCCAGGAAAATCGAGTTCTCTTGCACCTGGGCGGACTGGCCCGTATCGTCTATCTTCCCGCCTCGGGCCGCGTGCAGGATTTGGCCGGTTTTGAACCGGGCCCTTGCAATCTCTTAATCGATGGCTTGATGCGCCACCTGTCCAATGGCCGCGAGAACTACGACGCCGGCGGCAAGCACGCCGTGCAGGGCCGGTGCAATGAACCCCTCCTGCGCAGTTGGCTGAACCATCCCTATTTCGAACGCCATCCTCCCAAAAGTTTTCCCCGCCATGCCTTTGGGCCGGAATTCGTAGAGGAGGCCGTCCGGCAAGCGCGGCAAAAACAAGTGAATGTGCATGACCTCCTGTGCTCGGCCACCCATTTCGTCGCTCGAACCATCATCGACGGACTCGATCGGTTTTCATTACGAGGTCGCAAGGTCGACCGGATTCTGCTGAGCGGAGGCGGTACGCGAAACGGCCTGTTATTGCATCTCCTCAGTCAACGGTTCCCTGAAGTGCCCATGGAGAAGACGGACGATTACGGGGTCTCGGCGGAGGCAAGGAAGTCGGCAGCCTTCGCTCTGCTGGCGGCCTTGACGCTCGACGGCGTCCCCGCCAATGCCCCTTCCGCCACGGGCGCCTCGGGTTCGCGCTTACTGGGATGTCTCACCCCCGGCTCAGCCACCAATTGGGCCGCGTGCGTCGAGTGGATGGCCGGCCAAACGGCAGCGGTAGCCACCGCTTGGGAATAGAAATACGTTTCATTTCATTTCACACACACACGATTTGACGTAAGTCCTTATCACAACCCAACCGGAACCGATCGCTCCCCTCATTGAGCATTTCTTTCGCGTTGAGGCGGGGCAGCTCGTGGTCGTGCTGACCCGTATCTTCGGATAGTGGAACTTCGACCTTGTCGAGGATATGGTGCAGGCCACGCTCTTGGACGCCTTGCAATCCTGGCGCGTTCGCGGGGTTCACCCGATTGACCGGCTACGAGGGACGGAAGATTTGGCGGCACACCGTTTGCGGGCTTATCGCCATTTGGCAAGCGGGTGGTCAAAACGTGCGGATTACGCCAAAACCATATCCAATCTCGAGGCCGACCATAACACAATCAGAACTTGACTACTACCGGAAACGATTGCTTGATCTGCGGCGGCGGCTGCTCGGCGAAGTTAGCAATGTAGCCAGTGAAGCCTTGCGGCAAACGGGAGGCGAGCCAAGTGGCAATCTGTCCGACGTCCCGGTGCACCCCGCTGACCTGGCCAGCGATACCTTCGAGGAGGAAACTTCGCTGGGAATTCTTGAGAATGAAGATCAGATACTTCAGGAGACTGAGGCCTCCCTCAAGCGGCTTGACGAAGGAAGGTTCGGCCGCTGCCAGCAATGTGGTAGAGAGATTCCCCAGGAACGACTTCGCGCCATCCCCTACGCCGCTTATTGCGTCCAATGCGCGAAGCGGTTGCAAGACGATCTCAAGGCCTAGGGGGCGGAAGGCACCCTGTAATCCCGACCTTGCGTTTGGCATACTCTTGCCGCTAAACGTCATCTCCGGCGATTTGTAGCTTGTCTATACGGACTTACACGAAGACACGTAAGGACTTTTACCACTCAAGGCATTCGGCCACAACGGTCGATGCAATAAGGTTGTTTGCTTGACACAGAGCATTCCGGCGATTAGCGTAGCATCATAAGTAGTGCATACGGCGGTGCTTTCGTTTCCCCCGCGCTCACGAATCCCACGGAGCCGGGCCGAAGCAGGCTCTCGCCAAGCAAACCTGCCTCAAATAAGGGATTTTCCTGCCATGCTGACGATTCTTGGCCAGAAAAACCGGTTATGCGACGGCGTCACGCGCCGCGATTTTCTTCGAATCGGGGCGCTCGGCGTCGGCGCCAGCTGCCTTACGTTGCCCGACATCCTTCGCGCCGAAACGGCGGCCGGCACAGCCTCGCCACACAAGGCGGTCATCAATATCTTCCTCGGCGGCGGCCCCCCGCATCAAGACATGTGGGACATTAAGACCGAGGCCCCGAGTGAGATCCGCGGTGAATTCAAGCCCATCAACACTAACGTCCCTGGCATCCAAATTGGAGAGGTTTTTCCCAAAATCGCTCGCATCATGGACAAGTGCGTTGTCGTGCGCACCGTGGTTGGCGCCAATGGTGACCACTATGCCCAGCAGTGCATGACCGGATGGGACAAAAAGTCGCTATCGAGCATTGGCGGCCGGCCGAGCCTCGGGTCTGCCGTGGCCAAGATTCTAGGACCCGTTGATCCATCTGTTCCACCGTTCGTCGGCCTGGCCAAGCACACGCAGCATGTACCCTGGTCAGATTGCGGCACACCGGGTTTTCTCGGAACCGCTTATGCTCCTTTCAAGCCCGATGGCCCGGGCATGAAGAACCTCAAACTAAACGGCATTACCCTCGATGAACTTGCCGACCGACGCAAGCTTTTGGCGAGCTTCGACCAGCTTCGCCGCGATCTTGACGCGAACGGCGGCTTGAAGGGAATGGATGCGATTACCGAGCGGGCGATGGGCGTGTTAACTTCAAGCAAGCTTCTCAGTGCACTCGACGTCAGCCAGGAGCCGGAAAAGGTGCGGGCCCGCTATGGCGACGGCAAACCCTATAAGTTCCAGTTCGACGGCGCGCCGACGGTCAACGATCAGTTGCTCATGGCCCGCCGCCTCGTCGAAGCCGGCGTCCGCTGCGTCACGCTTACTTTCGGCCGCTGGGACAGCCATGGCAAGAACTTTGACCTGGTGCGGGATCACGGCGCCAAGCTCGACCAGTCCTTCGCCGCGCTGGTCGAAGACCTCGACGTCCGCGGCATGCTTGAAAACGTTACGGTTATCGCCTGGGGTGAGTTCGGCCGCACGCCGCGCATCAATAAGAATGCCGGCCGCGACCACTGGCCGCAAGTCAGCTGTGCCCTCATGGCCGGCGGGGGCATGAAAACCGGCCAGGTCGTCGGCGCCACCAACCGCCTCGGCGAACGCGCCAAGGAACGCCCCGTAACCTTCCAGGAAATTCACGCCACGCTCTACCACAACCTCGGCATCAACGTTGACCAGACCACCATTGTCGACACGACAGGCCGGCCGCAATATCTGGTGGAAGCGAAGCCGATGCGGGAATTGGTGTAAATCGAGAAATCCAAATCAACCGTTTAGCGGCGAGCCTCCGGCGAGCGCGTACGCGCTCGCCGGAGGCTCGCCGCTAAACGACTACGATATTCACCAACTTTTGCGGCACCACGATAACCTTGCGAATCGACTTGCCCTGGATCTGGGCGCGCACGCGCTCATCGGCCAGCGCCGTCGCCTTGAGGGTTTCATCGTCTATGTCCGCCGGCACGGTCAGCTTGGCGCGCAGCTTGCCGTTGATTTGCACCGGTACTTCGATCTCATCGGCCTTGGTGAGTGCTGGATCAAACTTAGGCCACGGTTCATAGGCTAATGTCTGTTTGTGGCCGAGCGCTTGCCAGAGTTCCTCGGCCAAGTGTGGAGCAAACGGGCTGAGCAGGAGCGCGAACGGCTCTAGGACGCTGCGTGGCTTGACGTCCAGTTTTGTCAAGTGATTGGTGAGTTCCATCATGGCGGCGATGGCGGTGTTGAAGCGCATGCCGTCCAAGTCCTCGGTCACTTTCTGAATCGTTTGGTGCAGCTTGCGCAGCGTATCTTTGTCCGGCGGCACATCCTGCACCGTGGCCGCGATGTTTACGTTTAGCGCCCGCTCGTCCACAAACAATCGCCACACGCGCCCCAGAAATCGATAGACTCCTTCCACGCCGCGCATGCTCCAGGGCTTGGTCGCTTCGAGCGGACCCATGAACATCTCATAGAGCCGCATGCTGTCGGCGCCGTATTCACCCACAACTCTATCGGGATTGATGACATTGCCTCGGCTCTTGGACATCTTGTAGGCGCGGGCATCGACGCGGATCGACGGATCATTTTTCAAAACAAAGCCGTCCCCCTGCTTTTCGACCTGCTCCTCGGTCGCACGAACGCCATCTAGGCCGTAAGTAAACTCCATCTCGCCCAGAATCATGCCTTGGTTAACTAGCTTGTGAAACGGCTCCGGCGTGGGCACGTAGCCGCGATCGTAGAGGACTTTGTGCCAAAAGCGCGAGTAGAGCAAATGCAATACGGCATGCTCCGCGCCGCCGACGTAAAGATCCACGGGCAGCCAATATTTCGCCTTGGCGGGGGCGCAAAACGCCTTTTCGTTATGCGGGTCGAGATAGCGCAGGTAATACCAGCACGACCCGGCCCACTGCGGCATGGTGTTCGTCTCGCGCTTGTAGCGCTTGCCGTTTCGCGTCACATTCACCCAATCGGTCGCTTTGCCCAGCGGCGGCTCCGGCTTGCCCGATGGTTTGTAATCCTCCATCTCCGGCAAACGCAGCGGCAAATCCTCCGGCGACAGCGGTTCGACAATGCCGGTCGGTTGGCCGCTAGCATCGACTTCGTGCAAGATTGGAAACGGTTCGCCCCAGTAGCGCTGCCGGCTGAAGAGCCAATCGCGCAGCTTGTAGTTGACCCGCCGGCTGCCCAAGCCTTTTTCTTCCAACCAGTCAATCATTTTTTGCTTGGCGTCGGCGATGCCAAGGCCATTGAGGAACCCGCTGTTGATGGCCGGTCCCTCGCCGACATAAGCCTTGCTTTTCCAGTCCTCTGGCGGCTGGACGGTGCGGATAATGGGCAGGGCAAAGACCTCGGCAAATTCCCAGTCGCGCTCATCCTGTCCTGGCACGGCCATAATCGCCCCGGTGCCGTAGGTGGCGAGCACATAGTCGGCAATCCAGATCGGGATCTTCTCCTGGTTGACTGGATTGATGGCATACGCGCCAGTGAAGACGCCGGTTTTTTTCTTGGCGAGTTCGGTTCGTTCCAGGTCGCTCTTGGCGGCGGCCTCGGCTTGATAGGTGGCGACAGCTGCACGGTTCTCGGGGGTGGTGATCGCCGGAACCAGGGGATGTTCCGGGGACAGGACCATGTAGGTGGCGCCAAACAACGTGTCGGGGCGGGTGGTAAAGACTCGGATGGTCGCGCTCGCCGGAAGCTCACCGCTAAACAAAGGAAAATCAACCTCGGCGCCTTCGCTGCGGCCTATCCAGTTGCGCTGCATCTCCTTGATCGCTTCGGACCAATCGACCGTCTCCAGGTCATCGAGCAAGCGCTCGGCGTAGGCAGTGATGCGCAGCATCCACTGCCGCAGCGGGATGCGGACCACTGGATGGCCGCCGCGTTCGGACTTGCCGTCTTGCACTTCTTCATTGGCGAGGACCGTGCCCAGGGCGGGGCACCAGTTGACGGGCGCTTCGATCTGATAGGCCAGGCGTTTGCTGTCCTGGTAGGCGCGGACCGCTTTCTCGCCCTGCTTCTTCACCTCGGCGGGAATCGGCAATTCGGCGATGGGCCGGCCCTTCTTTTGCTCGGCGTCGTACCAAGTGTCATAAATCTGCAGGAAGATCCATTGAGTCCACTTGAAGTAATTGGGATCGGTCGTATTGACCTCGCGGTCCCAGTCGTAGCTGAAGCCGAGCATCTTTATTTGCCGGCGGAACGTATCGATGTTTTTCTGAGTCGTGTCGCGAGGGTGGGTCCCGGTTTCCACGGCATACTGCTCGGCCGGCAGCCCGAACGCGTCCCAGCCCATCGGGTGCAAAACGTTGTAGCCGCGCATCCGCCGGTAGCGAGCGAGGATATCGGTGGCCGTATACCCCTCGGGATGGCCGACGTGCAGTCCGGCCCCGCTGGGATAGGGAAACATGTCGAGGATGTAATATTTAGGCTTATCCGAGAGATCAGGCGTGCGGAATGTCTTATGGTCTTCCCAGTAATGCTGCCAGCGCGGCTCGATCGATTTGGGGTTATAACCAGGCATAATGATTTTCCGTAAGCCTTAACAGTTGATGGGCTTTATCCTATTCACAATGGAGAACCAAGCCCACTAACCCGAGTTTGAGCCCGAGCCTCTGACCGAGCCCGTTGACCCCCCTACCTTCCAGACCCAGTTCGCCACTTTTTTAGGAAAGTGGCGAACTGGTCAGCACGGTGGAAGATACTGTAGCCAAAGTATTTGCGTTCAATTGTCGGAGCCAGTTCGCCACTTCGCCACTTTGCCGGCGAGGCAAGACGTTGTGTGGCGTTCGAGAGAGAACTGGACCGTTTTCACAGAGTTGATAGGATGGACACTTCCACTATTCCAAGGGTTCCACCTCATCAGGCCAATCTATTTTGGCCGGGTGAATCCCGGCAATGATGCTCACCGAGTCTCGCTCGGGTAGACAGTTGCACTCATGAAAGGGCTCCAGCGATGGCTCTAGGCTTGCTCGGCTTAAAGGTAGGCATGACCCAGGTTTACGGGGCGGACGGCAAGATCGCGCCGGTTACCGTCTTGCAGATCGGTCCCTGTCCGGTCCTGTTGGTGCGCGATCAGCAGCGGGACGGCTATGATGCCGTGCAAGTCGGGTTCCAAGACAAGGAACGCCGCAAGGCCACTCGGCCCGAACGCGGGCACATTTCCGCCGATTTGGAATCGAAGCGACGCCGATCGCGCACGGCCGCCGGCATTAAGCTGCCCCCCAAGGCCAATTGCGAGCCGCAACGCTACATTCGCGAATTCCGCTTGGAGCAACCTACGGAGATCAAAGTTGGTGCAGTGCTCACTGCCGGGGAAGTCTTCAAGGACGTTACAGCCGTGGACGTCATCGGAACTTCCAAAGGCCGAGGAACCGCCGGCTCCATGAAGCGCCATAACTTCCACGGCCTGCCCGCCAGCCACGGCGTCAAGAAGCATCACCGTTCGCCGGGCTCCATCGGCTCGCATGCCAGCAACCGCGGCAGCGGCCGTCCCAAGAAGGGCCACAAAGCAGCCGGCCGCTACGGCAATTCAAGGGTTACGTCCCGCAATCTCACCGTCGTGAAAATCGACCCAGAACGCCATCTTATCCTCGTCAAAGGCGCGGTCCCCGGCCCAAACGGGGGCTTCGTCACTATTCGGCCGACAAATAAAAAGGATTAGCAGCGGTCAGTTATCAGCTTTTTGGAATACTGGACGTGCATCTTGCCAAGGGCATCCTCGTTCTAATTACTAGAGCGCTATCTCCCCTCTCCCAGGTACTCCGGGGAGAGGGGTTGGGGGTGGGCTGATGAAACCGAGGAGGATATTGGCATTTTGCTCTCGGCGACCTTCCCCCGATCTATTGCGTCGCCCCCCTCTCCCCTGTACTCGGGGGAGAGGGGCAGGGGTGAGGGGGTTAGAGTCCCTCGCGAAACTCGACATTCTTGCGACGACCGTGCCCCCTCACCCCCGACCCCTCTCCCCCGAGTACAGGGGAGAGGGGAGATCGAAGGCGCAATTAAATTCGGATGAAAGCTCGTCGGCGTTTTCATCAGCCTCACCCCCGTCCCCTCTCCCCGGAGTACCGGGGAGAGGGGGGAACGCATAAGCTACCAATCACCTCCGTCTGGATGGCACGCGAATGTATCGCTGTAGAATTAGAAAGGTCTGGCTGGTGTAAGATGATTTTTAGCTAATCGCTTAACCCAAGGTACTCGTTCATGGCCGGCAGCGGCGGCAATATGGTCGGTATTGACCTCGGCACTACCTTTTGCGCCATTTCGACGCTCGACGATCATGGTCAACCCATCACGTTGCCCAACCGCGACGGCGAAATGCTAACGCCCAGCGCCGTTCTGTTGCAAGGCACGAGCGCGGTTGTCGGCCAGGCGGCCCTGGATGTTTCGCTCGAAGAGCCGGACAATGTGGCCGCGCTCATCAAACGCCGCATGGGCCATGCGACCTATGGAAGGCCCGTCGCCGGACGCGAATTTCGCCCCGAGACCCTTTCCGCGGTGATCCTCGCGAAGCTTGTCAAAGATGCGGAGCTGCGCATCGGCCCCATCCGCAAGGCCGTCATCACGGTGCCCGCTTATTTTGACGAAACGCGCCGCAAGGCGACCAAGGACGCAGGCCGCATTGCCGGCCTCGAGGTGCTCGATATACTCGACGAACCCACCGCCGCGGCGCTGGCCTACTCGTTTCAGCCGCCGCACCGCGCCGGCGAGCTTCAGGCGGATGAGATCCTTCCTAACGAGCAACGCACGGTCTTGGTGTATGACCTGGGCGGCGGCACGTTTGACGTGACGCTGGTTCGCCTTTCCCATCGGCACTTCCAAACGCTCGGCATCGAGGGCGACGTGCGCCTGGGCGGCAAGGATTGGGACGATCGCATCACGGACCACATCGCCTCCCTGTTTCAAAGGAAATACGGCATCGATCCCCGGTCGGACCCGCAATCCCTGACGGCGCTAAACGCCGCCGCCGAGCGCGCCAAGCGGACCCTGAGCAAGCTCAACCAGACAACGATCACCTGCACCCACGGCGGCAAGGTCTTGCCGGTCCCCTTGACCCGGGCCGAATTCGAAACCTTGACGCGCGACTTGCTGATTCGCACCCAGTTCACCATTCAGCAATTGTTGAGCCGGGCCAAGATGGGCTGGGACAAAGTTGACCGCATCCTTCTCGTCGGCGGCTCGACGCACATGCCGATGACGCAGAAGATGCTGAAGGAACTGAGCGGGCGGACCCCCGAACACGGCCTTGCCGTCAGCGAGGTGGTCGCGCGCGGGGCCGCCATTCATGCCGGCATCATGGCCGCCCACAACCCTGAAGATAGCGCTTATATGGATCCCGACGTGCGTGAGAATCTCGCTCAAGTCGTGGAGATCAACGTCAACTCGCACAGCCTGGGCATCGAGGTAAAACAGCAGAAAGACCGCCTCAACGACATACTCATTAACAAAAACACGCAACTGCCCACGGCCGCCAGCCGCGTCTATCGCACGGTTAGCCCCAACCAGCAAAAGGTCCGCGTCAAAGTCCTCCAGGGCGAAGCCCACCAGGCGGACGCCTGCATCAGCATCGGCGAATGCTGGATCGAGGGTTTGCCCCCGACGCTGCCGAAGGCCTCGCCCATCCAGGTCCGCTGCGGCGTGGCCAGCAACGGCTTGGTTGATGTGATGGCTTTGGACATGACCACCGGCAAACTGGCCCGCACCACCATCCATCGCAGCAGCGGCCTATCCGACGAAGAAATCGCCCAAGAAGCGGAGTGGGTCAAGAGTCTAAGCATTCAATGAATTTGTCAGTTGTCAGTTATCCGTGGTCAGTTGTAAAGACAGAGCCTGACACTACTGGACATCAACCGACAACTGACAACTGACAACTGACAACTAACAACTGACAAAATATGGTCTTCGCTATCCAGTGCCCCAATCCGAAGTGCCGCAAGTTCATGCTCGTTGAGGACGAGCAGCGGAACAAGGTGGTCGATTGTCTGTTGTGCAAGGAACCGATCAAGATCGGCAGCGGACCGGTGGCCAAAGGGCAGGAAGGCAATGCGCCCAGTTCAAAAAGGCGATGACACGATTCAGAGCCGCGACCGTAAGGGAGCGTTGCCGGCCATCGCTCCCTTACGGTCGCGGCTCTGACATTTGAGGCTCTGACATCTGATCACTTCGGCGCGGATTTTCTTTCTTCCAGAAATGACGTTATTTCGGAAAGCAGGCTGCCTAGATCCTTAATAACCGCATCAAGATTTGTAACCGCTTCTGCTTCTTCCACATTCACCTTGGCCGTCGGCAAAAGCTTTGTGTAGCGCTGCTGCAGTTTGCCCAGCAAGGCGTCCGTGCCCTTGGAGAGTTTGAGAGGGGTCAAATAGTCGCCGGCCTTCTTGCAAGTTTCGAGGGCTTTGCGCGCTCGCTCGATGTTGGCCTTGAAAGCGTCCAAGTCGGCCTTTGAGCCGCTGTAATCGAGTTTGGGCCAGGTATCGTAAACAAAACTGCGATGTTTGCGGAGGTCTGGGTCGCGGGTCTCCCAGATTCTGGCCAGCTCAGCGATATGGTTGTCAACCTTTTGATCTTCTTTTCCGGTGGCCTTTAGCTTTTCCTTTAGTTCCCGATAGACTTCGAGCGCCTTGCCGAATTCGGCCTGGTTTTCCAGAGCGTCCGCCTTTTGGGCGAGTTCTAGAACCTCTTTTCGCGCGGGGTTGTTATCTTCCTGGATAATCTCCTCCTGACCTTTGATCCATTTTCGCAGGTTATCGCGAGCTATTACCAATTGCGCCATGTTTCTGTCGCCTTGGGCAAGGAGGCCCATTAGCTGCGGGGGAGCACCTTTCGGAGCGGCCATCTTGAGTTCCGCGATTATGTTCGTTTTATCTTTTTCTAGTCGTCGGATGTCGTCCTCCAGCTGAGTTAAGCCATTTTGGGCTTTTTTCAGTGTTGCCTGGCGCTGATCGGGCGGTGCGCCAGGCAGAGTTTCCAAGAGAGTTCCTACCAGTGAGGCTTTTTCATAGAGCCGTTGGTTCCAAAGGCTCACTTTGAAAACGGTCTGTGCCAACGGATTGGGCGTGAGGTTGACATAACAATCGTAGTACCCCTCTTCCAGAATCGGAACGGGGATTGGGATGAGCAGCCCTTTGCCGTAGACGTTTACATATGCCACCTGATCGTAAACAGTGCCCTTGCTTTCCGAGGAGAAGCGCCCGTCTTTATCAGTCGCCACCGATTCATTCGCCTCATCTTTGAAGCTATGACTGCGGACCTGAAGCTGGACTCTGGGCTCCGGAATCGGTAGCCGGGAGTCTTCCTTTAGTAGACGCAGGCGCAACGGACCGCGCGTGGTGCCCAGCTTGATGCAGCGAATTCCCTGTCCAGGTCCCCCAGACGGCGGCAAAGGTTTTCCTTCCCTTGCCAGAAGCTGGCAAAGAGAAGTTCCTTTTACCGGGGAGTCCTGGACCTGCAAAAAAGCCTGCGGTATGAAGTTGCTGGGTCGCACTGGGGCATTCGCATCCACGTTGACTAACGCCAAGATATCGTTTTTCTTGACCCAATTGTCCAACGGGCCGTCCAAAGCGCCCCCGCGAAAGGTCACCTGGTAGACGGAATCACTCTGCTGGCCCGTCACCGTGCCGACGACGCCGAAGTCTCGCGCCAAGAGCAGCGTTGCGGCCCGCCCCACGAACTCGCGATCGGAAGTGTGTTCGGGCTCGCGGAGAGTGCTGTTTACGCCGGTGCTGCCGTCGTGTTGGCGGGCCTGAATTTGGTACTGGTCGTTGACGTAATCGAAGAAGACGAAATACGTCTTGGTCGGCTCCAGCCGCTTCCACGCGGCCAGGATTTCCAAGCCTTTCTCATCGAGATCCTTGAGCAACGGATTCTTCTTGACGGCATCCGGCTTGCTTAGCAAACCAAGAGAATTCTCCAGATCATCGAGAGCTCTCATGCCCTTAGTTCGCAAAACCTTCACAAGCGGGTGATCGGCCGTGATTTGAACCTGCCCCAAATCTCCCAACGCCGCTTGCAAACTCTCGCCGATTTCGCGTCGTATCTGCTCCTTGAAATCGCGTGTCAACAGCCGCTGATCGCCAAAGTGCAAGACAATCTGAACCTGGTAAGGTTTGTCGGCGTCGGCGTCCAGAGCGGCGCGAGCCAATGAAAAATGAAAAATTAAAAAACAAAAAGCGGAAACACCAATGAAGATCGGCTTGAGTTTCAAGGGATGGCCTCCTCGGGCGCCAAGGTTTTTAATTCTTAATTTCTAATTCTTAATTCCGTCAGAGCATCGCAGCTTATCCAGATCGTTGAAGAAACCGGGGTATGTCTTGGCGACGCAACCGGGGTTTTTGATGATGATGCCTGGCACCTTCAGGCCAATGAGAGCCATGCTCATGGCCATGCGATGGTCATTGTAGGTTTCGATCTCCGCGCCGTGAAGCGGCCGGGGGATAATTGTCAGCCCGTCGGCAAACTCCTCGACGCCGGCGCCGACGCGGCGCAGCTCTGTGGCCAGGGCGGTTAGCCGGTCCGTCTCCTTGTGGCGTATATGAGCGACGTTCCGGATCGTCGTCGGCCCCTCGGCAAAACAAGCGACGGCCGCGAGCGTCATGACCGTGTCGCTGATGTCGTTCATGTCAACGTTGATGCCGTGCAGGGAAGCGCCTTGGACGGTCGTACTACCCGCTCGTCGATCTACCTGACATCCCATTTTCTCAAGCAAATCGACGAAAACCACGTCGCCTTGCAAACTTTTCCGATCGAGCCTGCATACCGCAACTTGGCCGGATGTCAATGCAGCAGCGCCGAAAAAATAACTCGCAGCCGTAGCATCAGGTTCCACCCGGTATCTCATGTCGCCCACTGGCCTTTGGCGTCCGCTCACTCGAAACGATGACTTGGCCGCATTGCGGATTACCGGAAGACCCCAAGCATCCATCATGCCAAGCGTCATTTCCACGTAAGGACGGGAAACCAGCGGCCCTTGGATTTCGATTTCCACGTCGTCTCGCGCGTAGGGCGCGGCCAGAAGTAATCCGCTTAGAAATTGGCTGCTTACTTCACCGCGAATGGTCAATTTGCCCCCTGATAGACCATCCGCTTCGACAACCACCGGCGGGTAACCGTCGTTTCGCTCGCTGACGGCGTTCACGCCTAATTGCTGTAATGCAGCCAGGAGGTCGCCAATCGGCCTTTGACGCATGCGGGGAATCCCGTCGAGCCGATAACGGCCATGCCCTAGACAAACCATCGCCGACAGGAAGCGCATCGTGGTTCCAGAGTTGCCGACGAAAAGGTCCGCCCGATTCACCGGAATTCGATTTCCATCGGACCGGCCTGCAAGGTTTATGGTCCCCACCGACCAATTCACATCGACTTGAAATCCCAGAGATTGTAAGCAAGTTAACATCACCTCTGTGTCTTCGCTTTTCAGGCAGTTTTCAAGGAAACATGGTCGATCTTTCCCGAAAAGCGCGGCAAGCACCAGCGCTCGGTTAGTGATGCTCTTCGATCCCGGCACCCGAATCGTCGCGTTCGGCTGGCGCGTTAGCGGCTGGATTTCGAGTTGATCAGGAAATTGATAATTCGACTGGGTCATTCTAAGTCAGGTCAGCTTGTTTAGCGGCGAGCCTCCGGCGAGCGCGTTGCAACGCGCTCGCCGGAGGCTCGCCGCTAAACAAAAACATCATCAGTCATATGTAACGCGCATCAGAAACAATCCTTGGGCCGGCGCCGTGGGGCCTGCCTCCTTGCGGTCTTGTGCCTTGAGAATCTCCGCGACATGCGATTCCGGCCAGTAGCCCCGGCCGACGTTGATTAGCGTGCCGGCGATTGCCCTGACCATATTGTACAGGAAGCCATCGGCCTCCACATCCAGCCAGATCCAGTCGCCCAGGCGATTGATCGCCAAATGGCTGATCGTCCGGACGCTCGATGCGCGGTTGGGCCAATCGGTCTCGAAGCTGTGAAAATCATGCCGGCCCAGAAACGGCTCGGCGGCGCGTTTCATTGCCCCGTCGTCGAGACGATGGCGAACGTAGTGGCTGTAGCGGCGAAGAAAGATGTCCGGCACTTCGCCATCGTGAATGACGTAGCGGTAGAGCTTCCGTCTAGCGTCGCGGTTAGCGTCGAATGGCTCCGGCATGTCCGCCGCTTCGCGGACGATTACATCATGCGGCAGATTGGCGTTGATGGCGCGGCGCAGAACGTCGGCGGAGTACGCCGCGACACTGTGGAAATTGACGACCTGACCGAGTGCGTGCACGCCGGCGTCGGTCCGGCCGCTGGCGTTGACGCGAACCCGTTCTTCGCCGGTCAGCTTGGCAATGGCCTGTTCGAGTGTTTCTTGAACCGTGCGAAAACCCGGTTGCGTCTGCCAGCCGCTGAAATCAGTTCCATCGTAAGACACAACGAGCTTGATGTTACGCATGATCACAAGTTTAGCGGCGAGCGCGATGCAACGCTCGCCGGAGGCTCGCCACTAAACGATTATTTACGGGACAGCCAGCCGCGCTGGATCAAAACCTCCGCGATCTGCACCGCGTTGGTGGCCGCGCCCTTGCGAAGATTGTCGGCCACCACCCAGATGTTGAGTCCGTGCGGCACGGTCGGATCACGGCGAACCCGGCCGACAAAAACCTCGTCGCGGCCGGTGAGATTGAGCGGCAGCGGAACTTCACCCTTACTTGGATCGTCGAGCACTACAATGCCCGGCGCATTGCGCAGGGCTTCGCGGGCCTGATCCGCCGTAATTGGATTGTGGAATTCGATGTTGATCGCCTCGGAGTGCCCAATCCGGACGGGAACACGAGCCGTCGTGGGCGAGACTTGAATGCTGTCATCGCCCATGATCTTTTTGGTTTCGCGCACCATTTTCCATTCTTCCTCGGAATAGCCGTCCTCGCCGGCTTTCCAATCATGAGGCAAGACATTGCCGGCGAGCTGGGCCGCATGGGCGGTCGGCTTGGGAACGGGTTTGCCGCGGCCGATGGCGGCGAGCTGAGCGTCAAGTTCGAAGAGCCCCGTCGCGCCTTTGCCCGAGGAAGCCTGGTAGGTGGCCACGACGACCCGTTTGATGCGGGCCAAATCGTGGAGCGGCTTCAAGGCCACAACCATTTGAATCGTGGAACAATTGGGATTGGCGACGATGCCCTTGGGAATGCGCTCTAGAGCAGCGGCATTGACCTCCGGAACGACCAACGGCACCTCCGGATCCATGCGCCAGGCGCTGGAATTGTCGATGACGATGGCGCCGGCTTGGGCGGCCATTGGGCTGCTCTCACGGCTCACGGAAGCCGGCGTGCTCGATAGCACGATATCGACGCCGGCAAAGGCGTCAGCGCGGATCGGCTCGACCTTATACGTTTTGCCCTTGAAATCCAGCGATTTGCCGGCGCTGCGCGCCGACGCCAAGAATTTGATCGACCGCAACGGGAAGTTGTGCTCGATCAGCACCTGCCTCATGATTTCGCCGACCGCACCGGTCGCGCCGACCACCGCAACGCTTGGCACTACCACCGGAAGCCCTCGTCCCCTAAGGAAAAAAATCGTTTACGCCCGTTAGTATACAACAATTCGCTTACAAGATTCATTTCGGCTGCCAAAGCGGCACATTGCATTGGACTAACGAAAAAAACCGGCTTAGGATTTTTCGTATGGAGGAATACGAAGTCCTATTTATGGCTTTAGTTAGCTGCGGCGTCTTGTGGGCCTGCTTCTTCTGGCGCAAGAGCGATTTCACCATTCGTGTTCACGGCGGCAAGGCCAATTGCAGGGGAAAGCTGCCGGTCCACCTTCGTCAAGCCGTGGAAGATTTCTTGGCCCAAGAAATGGAGAGCCGGCGTTCTTTCAAAGTTCAGGGCAACTGGGAGAAAAAACGGCTCCGCTTGTGGTTTCAGGGCGATTTGACGCGCGGCGAACAACAACGAATTCGCAATCTGTTGGTCAATTCTCAATAGTTGTTTCTGCCTTTTCACCCCAATCCCGGTCCGCCATCGGTTCGTCCGCTTTCGTTGCCTTGACGCCAGGAAAGGGATACACTATCAACCGCATGGTGAAAGCCCCCATCGTCTAGTGGCCTAGGACATCGCCCTCTCACGGCGAAGACAGGGGTTCGAGTCCCCTTGGGGGTAATTGGCTGTCTGGCACGGCCTCGTAACCAACCGCAACGCCTTGCAAAAACCCCGGTTCTTCCGGGGTTTTTTGTTGGTCGTGCGACTCCGTGCGAAACGCGGCGGCCGCCTGCCGCACCGGATTCTGCAGCGCGCTTTCGGTTGGCCGCGGTGATTTGAAGGTAATGCTCTAAACGGCCTTGGTCTTTCCACGGGATCGCCAGCGCCGACCGATTTCGGACATGGCAAATCCTAATGTGCCCAGTGCCGCTAGTGGCCCGATAAAGCAAACCTGGCCCCCCAGGGCGATTGTATTGCGGTGAGCAAAACTAACCAATTCATGGCCCGACTTGCCAATTTCTATACCTTGCTCGGAAGGGTAACCATGCGGATCAATCGCTTCAGTTCGGCCTGAAGACGCGGCCCGCTGGATCCAGCGGTCATTTTCCACCGCCCGCAGGCGCAGCAGGAGTTCATGATTTACATGCTGGCCGTGCCCCCAATCCATTGCATCGAAAGTGGGGGCGACCAGGACAGTGGCCCCTTGGCGAACCAACGAGGCGGCGATAGCCGGGGCATCAAAATCGTAGCATATGGCTACTCCCAACACTTCCTCCGGCTTTATAGGGAACACGGGGCGCTCCTTGCCCGGCCGTCCATCCAGCATGAGAGGCACGGGAAGTTGTTTTGTAAACGTGCCAAGCAGAGTGCCTTCCGCGTTTAAGACGGCCGCTACGTTTTCGAAATTCGGTTTTCCATACCCGCCCTCGATCGCTCCAAACACCACCGGGCAATGGCACTGTTCGACCAAGGCAGCCGGGCCTTGCTTGGATTGCATGGCCGAATTGACTGAACTCGTGTAGGCAAGCTCCGGCATGACGATCACGTTGTATTGGGCACTGGGAGTCTCCTTTATCACTTCCTCGATCTTGGAAGTTTCCTCGCCTTGGATCAATAGTGCCTGTCGATCAGGCTCTTGAAGGGGGGACAGGAGATAGGAACATAAAGGCAATAGCAGGAACAATGCTATGTAATAAGACCGTGCAAAGACCGTCAGGCCGGCGATAAACCAGACGGCAAAGGACAGTCCATACGCGCCGACCCATCGGGCTCCTCCAATCCATGGAGGTGACGATGCCAGCGCATGCGGCGCGGTGTACCAGGGAAAGCGCAGATACCAAGCATCGCCACGCAGCCATTCCACGCCCACCGCGAACAAAGCAATTAGCGCGGCCCGTAGGATTGGAGCTTTTCCCTTCGTCAACCCGATCAACATCCCCAGTAATCCGAAATATCCTCCCATGAGAGCAATCAGTGGGACTGCCAACGTCGCGAAAATTCCGAAGAACCAATACATGGTCCCCAGCCCGTAAGCGACGCCGTACAAGAGGCCAAGATTCAGAGCTTCTCGCGGATGGCAATCTCGCATGAGATACAAGAGGCCTACAATGGAAACCAGCAAAAGATACCAGAATCCAAAAGGTGGAAATGCCAGCGCTCCCAGGAGGGCAAGCAAGACGGCCAGCAAGCCCTTATAAGGCGACACGCCGACGCTAAGGAAGGCCATTTATAATTCTCAATCCAGCTTGTCAGTCTGGCGAAGTCCAGGCGGAATCAGTAAGAACGGACTATCATAACAAGAAACAGGATTCAATTGTTTTCGTTCACAAACGGATTTACGATGCATGGTGTCTCAAAAGCCACCTCTTGTTATCGGGGCTTTTTCCTTCAGGAGTGTCCACACGAAGCGGCAGCAAACACGTTTTCATGGTCAAGCGCCCGGCCCCCAGCTTGGTTGGGCCGTGCCGGCAGACATAACTCGGGCCTCTGCCCGCAAAGACTTGACTACCATCCTTTTATGGAAGACCCTGTAGATCGTTTCGAAGCCACATTTCTGGGGAGAAACTCCCGATCAAGCGTGGAGGGGAAGAATGAAATGGGTCGCAATCGCGGTGCTCCTAGCATTGGTCGGGGCCTTAGCCTATTGGCTGATTGGCAGGCGACGGCGATCTCGGCTGATTTCGTTAGTCGCCTTGGTGCGCGAGCCGGTCACTTTCGATCCGGCAGTTCTTGCCAAGGTGGCGGGGAAGGTCTGGAAGGCCGACTTGGGCGACGGCACGTCGGAAGGTGCCGACGGGTTCGTCGCTGGCGTTGGCGTTATGAATACGATCGTGCACGACGGTCGAATGTTCCTGATCAACAGTTTTCCGATGCCGTACACTGACGACCTCGAGAAGGCATCGGAAGACATCCGGGATAAGCGCGTTCGCTCTCTTTTCCGCGAACATCAGGCGTGGTTTTCCTGCGATGCCATGGGGGCCGATGGGGCGACTTCCGAAGAAGAAGTTCGCGATTGGTATCGGCGCCTTGGCAAGCTATTCGCGGATCTCCTGGACGAGAATTGCTTGCTGATCTATTTGCCGGACTCCGAAATGGCGTACCCGATCAACGAGGACACGGAGATGGCTCTCCGGTCCAAGGACCCGGTCAGGACACTGCAGGAAACCTCGACGGTGCCGATCGTCGAAGTTCCCCCCGAAGATCCGCTAATGAAGCAAGCGGTGGAGAAGGCACACCAAGATTGGCCTAGGTTCGTCGCCGCGTACGAAGCCGAAACCGGGGAACGCTTTTCCGTCAAAGCGCCGGTTAGCAATGCGGGCAACACGGAGTACATTTGGATATCCGTCACCGGCATCGAAGGGGATCGCGTGTACGGGGAACTTGGAAATGAGCCGAACAACTTGGGCTCATTGAAACTCGGGTCCAAGGTATCGGTCCGTGTCGCGGACCTCAACGATTGGTGTTATATCGACTCTCAGGGGAATCTGACCGGAGGATTCACCATTGAGGCCGTTCAAAAAGCTTCGCGCCGGGCTCGAACGTAATGGTAACGAGGCGAGAGACAGTTACCCGAGCAGCCGGCGGCGTCCCGGACCGGAACTGAATGATCCGGTTTTTTTCGAAGCTCGTCGCGCTTGACGCTTTGCCAACGGATGCAAGCCCTTCGTTCCAAAACGAGAAAATATCATGATTGGAGAGGTGTGGTATCTCTACGCATTCGACGTAGCCAATGAAATTACTACCTCCCAGATCAAGACCATCCTCGGTCAGACCGCCGTTCCCTATGAAATTCGCGAGCATCGCAACATCCCCAAGGAAATTCCGCTTTATCGTCCCCTGGCCATTGAAATATCGGCGCTTTCGGCCGGTTTGAAAAGTCAACCGGTGAGGACTCTGATAAGGGTCTACGAAGTCGGTGTGGTAACAATTGGCATGCGCGTAGGTTTCTCCGCGGATAAATTGCAGGATTTGACGCATTTCCACCATCCCAAGCTAGACGACGGGCAGGGCCTGGATGAGGCGGCCAGGCAGCTCTGTGTGGAGGTGTTAGAAGACCTCAAGCAATTCTTGGTGCGCTCCTCGCCACCTAGCTCACCCGAGCCGTACACGGTTTTCTGCATAACCGAGATCGAGGGCGTCCAAGACGACCTTGACCAATGGCTCACCGCCGAGCGCCGCGCGGTGGCGGGGCTGCTGTCGGATGCCGACCCTTCTCTCTTGAGCGAGAGCCAGGTTGTCGACGTTTGGCGGCTGCAGCGCTGCTACGAAAAGACCGATCACGTGGTCATTCCTTCAGCTGGAGGAATTTCAAACCATGGATCGGGCGCTCGACCGGTATCTCAATCGAGCCTACGACGACCTGGAGAGGCGGTCGATGCCGTTGTTTGGACTCACCACGAAAGTCCTTCGTACCTTGAGGCGATTTCGAGTCGATCTGACCAAGCTGGCCGACGAAGTCACGCACATCACCAAATTCCTGGGCGACTGGTATCTGGCCCGTGTTTACCTAAGCGCGCGTGAACGCTTTTACCTGGATCAGTGGCGAACCAGCGTGGACCGGCGTTTGGCCCAACTCGACCAACTTTATAGCGTGGTGCACAGCGAGAGCTATGAACAGCGCATGTTCCTGTTGGAAATTATTATCGTCGTGCTTTTCACGATCGATATTTTGGCGCTGTTGTTCTTGAAGAAGTGAACATGGAGCGATAGGGCAGGCGGGCAGGCCGGCTCCACGTGGACGCCGACGAGGGCGGCGATTTCGGCCCCGGTCATCCGCTTCCGGACGCCGTCCCCCTCGTCGAATTTGCAGTAGTTGATGAAGATTTGGAGCCTGAGGTCACTGTCCCGCTGTACGCCTCCCTCCACGCCCGCCAGTCGCGGAAAACTGCCTTAGATGTGGATCGGCCGGCTGCCGCCAGCCAACCGCATGGCCTTGCCGACAGGTCTCGCCGGATTGCGTCGGCCGCCTGGGGGGTGCCCAGGTGGATGTTGGCCGCTTCCCCGCCCATGGCCCAGAGGACCCGTAAGACGTCCTCGACCGAGGCCAGTTGGCCGAGATCGATCCGGGAACACCAGGGGGCCAGCCGGCGGGCTACCCACTCGGGACCCGGCTTGTAGAACGGGTCTGGGCATCGTACCGCTCGGCTTGACGCCTCGACCATCCGGGGTGGCCCAGGGGTCACCCCCGCCGCCCACGTTGTCGCCGGCGGGATGACCGATTTGGCCTCCCGTGCGATCCACGAGCCGGCCCACCTGGCCAGAGCCACATAGCGCGGCTTCCCCAGACTCCCCATCCCGACCAAGGGCCGGAACCGCACTTCGGTCGGCAGTTTTGGGTCCGGCAATCCTTGGGCCAGGGCGGCCAAGGCAGACGGGGGTGGGTCGGCCGGCGGATCGGCTAGGACGGCCGTCAACTTGGCCCAGAAACGAACCGGGTCCCGCTCCTTCATCATCGCCATCGCCCGTAGTTCCGGGTGTTGCTCCTCAAGCACGAACGGCGCGCCTCCGGCCTTAATGACGTCCCGGTAACCGGACAGAATGGCCCGGCAAGCCCGCGAGTATTTGATGTCCAGGTTTCCGCCTTTTATGGCTGCCCGCACGCTGACTGCCAGCCGGACCAGGTCGTTCGTATACGGCAGTTCGTCCACCTCGTCGAAATCGTTCACCCCCCAACACATCCGCCCATTTAGATCCCGCCAGGTGCCATAGTTCGCCAGGTGCAGGTCCCCAACGGCCAGCACGCGCGGGGCAGTCGCCTCGCTCGGGCAGGTTTCCGGCCACTGGGCGACCCAGCGGTAGTATGTCCCGCGGAAGAACGGGAACGGATCGGCTTGGTCCGCCATCCGTGCGTGCTTATACTCCAGATCCGGCGCGTGGAGGGAGCAGAATTGTCCGAGCCAGCCCTCGAAATCAGCGGTAGACTCCACAACGTTCATCCTGGTCCTGCGATCTTCCATCTGCCGACACTTCCCCTTTTGGCGTCTTAGCAATTCTTGGTTGAGCTGACACTATCTTTCGCGGATAACATCTTGCCAGGGGCGTAGGCTTCGCATCCAATAGGCGCTCTCTTGTTTTGATTCCTTCTTCCACTTTGTCGAGAAATCGCCTATGAAGACCGTCCTTTTCGATCGCTTCGGACCGCCGGAGGAGGTATTGCAAATCCGCGATGTTGCCGACCCAGGCGAACCGGGTCCTGGACAAGTGCGCGTGCGCATGCTGGCGAGTCCAATCAACCCATCCGATTTGCATTATATTCGCGGCGATTACGGCAAACGGCCCAATTTGCCGGCGACGCCGGGCTTTGAAGGGGTCGGCATCGTGGAGGCTGCCGGCTCTGGTCTATTAGCTCGGCGGGTTCGCGGTAAGCGCGTGGCCGTGCTCAACGCTTCCACCGGCAACTGGCAAGAAAAAGTGATCGTCCCGGCCCAACAGGCGATTCCAGTTCCGCGTGACCTGCCCGATGAACAGGCCGCGGCCTTCTTCGTCAATCCCGCCAGCGCCTTAGCCATGACGCGCTATGTTCTCAAGGTCTCGCGCGGCGCGTGGCTCATCCAGACGGCTGCGGGCAGCGCTTTGGGGCGCATGGTCATTCGCCTGGGCCGGTACTACGGATTTCGAACGATCAACGTGGTTCGCCGGCGGGAACAGGGCGAAGAACTCCTCAAAATTGGCGGCGATGATTTCATCTGCACTGCCGACGAGTCGATTCCAGAACGCGTAAAGACCATTACGGGCGGCGCCGGCGTCCCGTTTGCGCTGGATCCCGTTGGTGGAGCGACGGCAACGGCCGTGATCCAGAGCTTGGGGAACGGAGGCCGCATGCTGCTTTACGGCACCTTGGCGGGCGAACCGATCCAAATCGATTCCCGAGTCCTGATCGTGGGCCAAAAGCGCGTCGAAGGATTCTGGCTTTCCGAATGGATGCCCAGCCAGGGAATCATGACCAAACTGGGCCTGATTCGCAAGATAGGCAAGCTGTTTAGAGAGGGCATCGTCACTTCCGAGATCGGGGCGACGTTTCCTTTGGACGAAGTTCAGGCCGCGGTGAAGCAAGCCCAAGTTATCGGCCGTCAGGGCAAAATCCTTCTTCGAATAGGAGCCAGGTAAAACCACCGACCTTCCGGCGATTCACCTGGACACAAACACGGGTGAATCCTATCGTCCCGCATCTTGGCCTGAGATTTTATTGACCGCCTTGTCCCTTTATCGAGGTGCGGGATGATTCGTCGCATGGGGCCCGCTCTATTGCCCGCTTTGCTCGGTTTAACAGGCTGCTTTGATCAACAATCCAGCACCGGCCTCGTGCCCGACGGAGCGTTGGCCGGCATAAATCAGCCTGTGACCGCGCAGCATGTGGCCTACGCCAAGATGACCGGCGAGATGGCGACGCATGTCAATGAAATCGGCCAAAAGGTCCTGCTCGCCAATCCGGAGATCGGCGTCAGGCCCTTGATCCATACCTTTGGCGACGATCGTCCGGAGGTCTTCCATCGCGGCACCTCGGAGATCGGCATTACCGTCGGTCTGGTAAAAGCCTGCAAGTCAGACGCGGAATTGGCGGCCGTTATTGCTCAGGAACTGGGCAAGATGGTTTCGGAACGCGAAGCCCGCCTCGCCCAGCGAAATCAAAAAATCGAGCGCCAGCCGCCGGCCGACTTGCGTGTCGGCAATGACAACCGCGGCTTCAACGGCGACACGGACATGACACGCATGGCGGAACTGGCCGCCTACGAGAAAGATCGCAGTCGCGTCAACGAACCGCCCCCGCCGCCTCCCGACCCCAAGGCCTTGGCTCGCCTCTACTTGATCAAGGCGGGATTCCCGGCCAGCGATCTTGACGCCGTCGAGCCGCTATTGGGCACGGCCGGTCAAAATAGTTCCCTGGAAAAACAGTTCAACAAAGCCGATATGACGAGACCCTGGACGCCGTGACAAAACTTTGAACCGCCCAAGATCTTGAGCGCGGTCACTGGGCCGGTACGGGTTTGAGTAGATGGACGGCCCGTATCAAGGATGAATTCGGCGCACCGTCGTTGCGGCCAATGATCTCTGCGCCGATTTCTGGTTCGGGCAGCACTTCCTTGCGCGGCGGGGGCAGCAGGATTTCTCCCTCGGGATCAGGCGCTTCATTTGGATCCGATTGCGGCACACCCTTCTTACGATACTTTTCCGGGACTAGTCGGATTGTCGCGTCTTTGTCCGCTTCGAAAACGCGGCCATCGCTCAAGGTTAACTGGGCTACGATGCGGACTTTCTCGCTGGAAGGGTAAGCCTTCCAGGGAAACACGAAGTAATAGCCGGTGCTGAAGAGCCCGCTGCGCCATTTGCGATGCAGCCGGCTCGCGGGAATTTGCCATGAGGAGAGCGGCTTCTTGAGGCCTTCGGGCGTGACCTCGAATGCCGTCACGGCCAGGCAACCGGGCGCTTTGATCGTATGGCCGTCAGAATCCTTGGGCTCGACGAGCACTTGCAAGGCTTCGTCGCCGGGTTCATTGTCGTCGTTGAGCCCGCCGGTCAAGCGGCCCAGTTCAATCGACTTGAGGGTATAGGTCTGGCCGGCCACTTCGGGAGTAATCTTCTCGCCCGGCGGACCGCCACGGAGAGCCCCGACTTCCCGCTGCAAGGCGCAGTTATAGCCTTCGATGCGTTCCAATTCTTCGCGGAGTTCGCGAAGATCGTTGTCCCGCGCACGGAGCTGGGCTTCGACCAAATCGTTGCTCTTGCAGCCGGCAGGTAGAACCGCAAGCAGGCAAGCCAAGACGATGCAGCCAAGAGTCTTGGCAGTTCTTCTCCCCTCTCCCCTGTACTCGGGGGAGAGGGGCGTGGGTGAGGGGGTATGGGTCTCCGACGAGGCGTGCCCCCTCAACCCAACCCCTCTCCCCCGAGTACGGGGGAGAGGGGCCATTATAAAAGCACAAACCGAGGAGTTGAGAGTGCGAGTTGTCGCCGGCATTTCTCAAGTCCTCGGTTTGGCGATCGGTGCAATCCCGATCAGGAGGAAACCGTCTTGGGCGGGATGGCCGCGTGCGGGATTCGCTCCAGAACGTGGTCCACGAGTCCGTATTCTTGGGCCTCCTTGGCCGACAGGAATTTGTCTCGATCCGTCTCGCGCTCAATCTTTTCGAGCGTTTGCCCGGTATGCTTGACCAGGATATCGTTCAGGTCTTTCTTGAGCCGCAGAAACTCCTTGGCATGAATTAGAATCTCGGTCGTCGTACCCTCCGTGCCGGCGAGGGGCTGATGGATCATGACGCGCGCATGAGGCAGGCAGGTTCGCTTGCCCTTGGCGCCGGCCGTCAGCAGCACGGCGCCCATGCTGGCCGCCTGGCCGAGGCAGTAAGTCGCCACGTCGCAGGTGACAAACTGCATCGTATCGTAGATGCTCATCCCCGCCGTGACGGACCCGCCGGGCGAATTAATGTACAGATGAATGTCCGCCTTGGGATCATCAAACTGCAAGAAGAGCATCTGCGCGACGATCAGGTTGGCGCTGGTATCATCGACGACGCCTTGCAAGAAAATAATCCGGTCCTTGAGCAGGCGGCTGTAGATATCATAGACCCGTTCTTCACGGCCGCTTCGCTCAACGACATAAGGGACCAAAGGCATGGTGGATCTCTCCAGGCAAGGCCGGTCCCCCAATCTCATTCGGCATTGGGAACCGGCGAAGGTTAATGAAAAGCGGTCGGCACTCGGCTTTCAGCCGGCAGCTTTCCAAATGATCTGCGAATTCTACGGAGTTATGCAAGCTTTCCAGGTCTACCACGCACCCGCGGCCCCAGGGTCCGCCTGGGGCCGAGAGGCTAATGCTACTTTTTCTTGTCTTCCACCAATTTCATGAGGACATCGTCAACCAAACCAAACTCCTTGGCCTCGGTGGCGGAGTAGTACTTATCCCGCTCGGTTTCGATTTCAATCTCGTTGACGGTTCGGCCGGTGTGTCGGGCCAAGATCTCGTTGAGAAGATGACGATCCTTCATGATTTCGTTGGCTTGGATCTCAATGTCCGAGACCTGCCCGCCGACCTGGCCCCAGGGTTGATGGCACATGATCTTCGAGTGGGGCAGGGCGTAGCGCTTGCCCTTGGTGCCGGCCGCGAGAATGATGGCCGCGCCGCTGGCGGCGATGCCCATGCAATAGGTCGAAATGGGGCATTCCAGGAACTGCATCGTGTCATAAATAGCAAGGGTGGCCGACACCGAACCGCCGGGACAGTTGATATACAGGTGTACTTCTTGGTTGCGATTTTCGTACTGAAGAAACAACAGCTTTTGAATGGTGATGTTGGCCAAATAGTCCGTAATGGCCGGGTTGCCGCCGGTTTCCGGAGAACTGCCCAGGAATATGATGCGGTTTTCGAGCAGCAGATCGCCCACCGTCATCTGGCGCTGGCGGGCGTATTCGCGAAAGCGCTGGATTTGGGGCACAAAAGGCAGGCCGGTGGTCATGTCGAGCATGGTCAAGGTTCCTCGTTGGGGAGGCGTGTCAGTTTTTCCGATGCAATGTCCAGCATTAATGGTGGAATCTCGTCCGCAATGTCGGACCTGTTTCCGAGTCCAACCACGAACTACGATAAAAGGGCCAACTCAGTCTTTTGAAGTATTATACCGGGCCAGACAAGCGAGGTTAGGGCAGCGAACCCGGCGAGCGGAGGGCGTAAGCCCCCTGATGACTGGTGAATACAAGTCATCAGGGGGCTTACGCCCCCCGCTCGCCAATTTCTTCATTAACTCGATGCCGGGGGGGCTTGCTCCTCGGCGGCCGGGGGAGGCGCGGTCGGATCTTGCATCTCGCCGGTGACGCCTTGTTCCTCGATGGTGCCAACCGCGGTGTCCTTCTTCATATCGAGCGGGACGTCTTCGTATTCGGCGGATTCGAGGATGAGGTCGAGGGCCTTGTGTTCGATTAACTCCGCGGCCAGGGCCTCCATCATGTCTTCTTTTTCCAGCCGAGCCCTGACCCGGCGGGGCGAATCCTGGTATTGATCCGCAATGCGGTCGATTTCATCGCTCAAATCGTCCTCATCAACGTCGATCTTCTCGACCTCGGCGATTTTCTGAAGCACAAAATGCTCCTTGAGTGCCAGGGCGGTGGTCCGGAGGATGTCCTGCTGCAAAATCCGCTGCCGGCCCTGGATTTCCTCTTCGGAAATGCCTTCCGAGCGCATTTCCATGATTCGCCGGGCGAGAGATTTGCGAGCCTGGCGAGCCAGGAGATCTTCGGGCAACTGCCAGCTTGATGCGGCGGCAATATGGGACAAAACTTGCTCGCGGGCCGATTGGCGCTGTTGATATTCCAGGCGGCGCTGCAAAATAACGCGGACCAGCTCGTCAAGTTGCTCTTCGGTATGCACGCCGAACTCGTGCAAAAACTCGTGGGTCAGCTCGGGGAGACGAAGCGTCTTCACGTCCTTGATTTCAAACGTCGCCTTCACCGTTATGCCGCGCAGGCTGTCATCGGATACGCTGCTGGAAAGGGTAAGGTCCACAACGCGTTTATCGCCCTCCTTGGCGCCTTTGAGCTGGTCGCCAAAATGCTCGGCCACCCCGTCCTTAAATGCCAGGCGCGGCTCGACGCGGATCGTTAGCTCTTTTAGCTCGTTGAGAACACGGTCGCCATCGCGGCTGATGATGTCCGTCGTGATAATATCGCCGACTTCGACCGTGCCGTTTTCCTTGGGCACCACTTGTCCGTGTGGCGCGAGAAGACGGCGCTTTTCCTGGGCGACCTCCTCCTCCGTGTAAATGTGCACGGGCCGGCGAATTTTGAGGCCCTTGTAATTGGGCAAGTCGAATTGCGGCCGAACCTCCACCTCAAACTCATAGACGAGAGGACCTTCCTTGGGCAATTCAATCTTGAACGGATCGATGTCCGGAGCGCTCAAGGGGGCGACATCGTGCTCCTCGGCCAGCTGTTCGAGGCTCTGGAGCAGCACCTCGGCCTTGACCTGATCGCTAACCTCCTTGTGATAGCGCTTTTCAACGATCTTGCGGGGCGCCTTGCCCGGGCGGAACCCGGCGACATTGGAGTCAACGACGAGTCCCTTGAACTTTTCCTGAAGCTTCTTATCGAGGTCGCCGCGGTCAACAGTAACCTTGATATGCTTCTTGCACGGCCCGATATCCTTGAGTTCCACGGTTTGCTTAAGCTTCGGCGGCGTCTCCGAACCATTGGCCTTGTCAGCTTCGGGCGCGGGCTGTTCGGCGACGGAAGTCGTTGCCTCGTCCTCGGGCCGTGGTTCATCAGTCATGATTAGTTCCCCACTAAAAGTTACAAAAGCCGAGAAAGCTGGTTGGTGAATCCAGCCGGCTCGGCTCCAGAAAGCGGGTGATGGGGCTCGAACCCACGACAGCCACGTTGGCAACGTGGCGCTCTACCACTGAGCTACACCCGCGAATTGAACGCAAAAGATCCGCGCACCTTGTTTCTTCATTAACACTGGAATTATAAAAGTGCAACCCTTCATTGCAAGGGGGAAAAGAACCCCGGCGTGCTAGCTGTTCGGCTCGCGGTTTCGCTTTTCTAAGGATAATCGACAGGTTCGGCGGCGAATTGCTCGTGCACGTGCTCGCAGGCGGCCTTGATCAGCTTGTCGCTGAAGCCGCGGTTAAACAGTGCCTGGCGGACCACTTCCTCCAGGCGATCCGGATTCCGCCCCGCCAGGACGCTCACCGCTCCTACCGCTGCTTTGCCCCTCGCATTACCCTCCTTTAGTCGCAGCGTGGGATGCGTCCGCAGCACGCGCTCATAGCGGTGGACCAGCCGCGGCTCCAGCTGGGTCCACTGCTGGCGCTGGCCTTGTTCGGCAATCACATCAAACAAAGCGTCGGCAAACTCCCCGCGAACCTCTTCCGGCCTTGGGCCAACCGCCGTTTGATCTGAAGACGAGGTTGCCCTCATGGCGGCTTCGGGATCGAATACGCCGCTGATTCCTCCTGGATACAGGCCGTGAACAAGAATCAGCGCGGCTCCCAGGTTGACTGCGAGAAGGAGCACGATGGCCAGGGTCGCCAGAGTACGTGCCGCGCTGAAATGGCTTTGATTTTCGGTGGCGGAGACGGCCGCGCTCTCGGCGGGTTTGCGATCCAACTTGACGGCAACTCCGGACAGGTGGGGAGTCCAGGCAACCGTGGAACCACGTTGGGCGTAAGTAAGCAGCGGAAAATCACCGCCAATTAACGGCAACCACTGCCATGTCCCACTCGAGTTTTGTTCGAGGAGACGCAAGTTGTGGTCCGGATCGCCGGGCCCAGTGGCGGCAAACAACAAGGCGCCTTCCTGCCATAGGCGAATGGGCAGAACTGGAACGGGGTCGTTGTCGGACGGCGGGGCGGGGGCGGCGGCCAAAATCTCCGCAAGCGAAATTGTTCCATCGACCAACTGCGGGCTGTCGTTCTCTTGCCGGCGTTTCTTGATCCAGCGGTAGATTGCCAGGGCGTGGACAACGGATAAACCGGCTGGACCGACAATGCCGATGAGTTCCAGGCCGCCACGGCGCTGACTGGGCGTGTGATCGACGAGGCCATAGCGCGCCAGAGCGATGAGCCGTCGCCCATCCGTGAGCAGGACGGAACAGAATAAATCGGTCGCGGGCCAGTGTTCGGGATAGGGTGCGGTCTGCAGTCTGCGCGCCAGGGTTTCGACCTCGCCGCTCCAAGGCTGGGGCTCGGCGGGCGAAAGGAGCCGATAACCAAGGCTGCGCTGCGTCAGATTGTCGAGATGTTCTCCGTAGGCAAAGCCATGCAAGACCTCAGAGGATGCGGCCATGGCAATCCTTTCACGTGAAAACCAATCAAAGCCGCGACCGTCAGGGAGCGGACATTCAACCGCTCCCTGACGGTTGCGGCGCTGTTAACTGGTGTCAAGGTTGGTCCAAAAGCACGACCGGCACAAGGTCCGGCACGGAGGGAATGCCGCTGCCTTGCGCGACGGTCAACGTCACCCCCTCCGAGAGCTTGCCCTCGGTCGTCTTCTGGTCCTTGCGATGCAAGCGCGGCTCCCGGCCAAGACGCTCGAATTGGTAAACCTCGGACCGGCAGCGCGACCAGGTAAACACCCATTCCTCGTCTCGTTTGGCCGTGTCGCGCAGCGGCAAAGTGGCCCACAGTTTATCGCCGGGATGATAGGTAACGTTCGAGCGATCATTAGGTCGAAATTGGTAGCTGACCGCGCGCCCCTTTTCGTCGGGCTGCTTCTCCGGCAAAAGCTCGAACGTCATTGAGGCCGTATTCTGGCCGTCCAGAGATTGGAGAAAAATCGTCAAGTCGCCGCTGGGCCGCTTGGCTAGATCATCTGGGATTCTTAGCGAAAGTCTCTTGATGGTTATTTCGAAAGCATCCTTCTTGATGAAGGAGCCTAGCTCGTTTACCGGGTCAGTTTCGTTTCGGTCGGGGTCGAACAAGCGCACAAGGGCAGACGCCAGGACACGCCAGTCCTTGAGTTCCTCCGGGTTGGCCAGCCAACCCTCTATGGCCCGCCAGCGGCTCAGGGTTTCCTCGTTACCCTTGCCGGTCTCACGCAAATGCTGCAAAACCTCGGCCCGGGCCGGCTCCAAAATGCGTTCATAATTGGAACGCGCCGTCTGCTTGACGATGGGAACCAGGACATCAGGCAGACCCGTCAGACGGAATTGCTCTTCAAAGCGCGGATAGTTCTTCCGGAGTTCCTGGACCCGGGGGGATGCGTCTTTGAGATTGAAGCTAGGGGTTCCAACGATTACCAGCGGCGAGGAACGGACCGGCAGGATGCCACCCAGGCCCAGGGCGTCCGCCAGGTTATGGACGCGCTCAAGGCGAGCCCGTACTTCCTCCCAGGCATTACGCGCTTCCACAACCCGGTCAAACCGCAGCACGACGGCGTAGGTCAGCCCGTCCGTACCGGGAACCGGATCTGTCTCCTTGAATGGCCGTTTACTGGCCTGGGTGAACAAAGTTTTGACCTTGCTTTGCCAGGCCACCCAGTCGATGCCTGCAGCCTCCGTTTTGTCTCCATCGGAGAAAACCCACAATTTGTTGCCCTCGATTCGTCGGGCGTCGTACCAGGCTTCCACTTCATCAACGGCCCGGCGCAGGGCCTTGATCTCTGCCAAACGCGACTCATGCAGCCTTCCAGCGTCGGTCTGGTTCCACTCGGCATGGGGCACCGTCAATTTGTTGCGCAGGGCGTCTTCCGTCGCCTGCAAAGTGCGTTCATCAGCTATCGTGCCCGGCTGGCGCGTCGCGAGCAGTCTGTCCAAATAGGCCAGATAGTCTTGTAATTCTTCGATGCGTTCCGTGAGGCGGTCCTGTTCCTCTTTGGGAAGCTTGGCAAATGCGGGATCATCGCGCATCTCGGTAAGGAGGTTCAGGCGTTGATGCAGCACCGACGGGGACCCTTTCAAGCGCTCCGTGAGGGTCTTAGCGTCGCTAAAGAGGAAGTTTTCAACCTTGTTGCCCAGGTCGCTCGGCGGCTGATTCTTATGGGTGGCGATAAAGGTGAGAATGAGAGCCAGCATCACGCCCAGCATCCCGCCCGCGCCGATGAGCGTATAGATGAGACGACGGCTGGACTTGCGAGTGCGGTTGCGAAAGTCTTCCGCGCTTTCCAGGCACTGGCGGAAAAGTTCGGCCACGCCGTATGGCTCAGTTGGTTTCCCGGGTGAACCGGCCAGCGCGGGACGCTTTACCGCCGTTGCCCACAAGTGCAGGTCGATCTTGCCGAAGGCCTGTTGGCCGTTCTCCTGCTTGCTGCGATCCAGAAATGCGCGGAAGCGCTCATCGACATGGCGTTTTCGGTCCTCGATATGCTCGATCCAATCCGAAACCTTATCGCCCGGCTGGGCCAGCAAATCACACTTGGTCAGCACAAGATACACCGGCAGACCGCCTACCTCGCTCCGCTGGCCGCGGCTGCGCTCAAATAACTTCAGGAACCGGCCAAATTCGGTGAAATCGTCCTCAATCTGGGCTGGCGGAGCCGAGGCATCGACGACGAGCAGCAGTGTGTCGGCATCCAAGACCTCACGGGCGAGCGTGCCTTCGGGGCTGTCGTCGGGGAGGGCTTCCCGGCGAACCAACAAATCATTGGCGACCCGGCCATCGCAGTCGATGAGCGTGGCATCCAGCTTTTCGGTCACGGTGCCGTTGAGGCTTTCGACGGCAAAAGGCTCAAAGCGGATGGGATAGGGAACGATCTCGTCGGCGGTGCGTTGGGGACGCTCGGCATAAAGTCGATGCTGAAGTTCCTCGAGACCATGCGTGGAATCGGTGATGCGGCCATGGAGAATGTGCTGCTGAATCTGAGCCGCCTGAGCAAGAGCGCCGAGTAAGGAGGATTTTCCTGCGGCCGGCATACCGAAGAGCACGATGCGCAAGCCGATTGCCTTGGCCGTGGGCGGCGTCGCGGGAGTCGCGGGGGCTTCCGACATGATCTTGCTCCAGGCGCGGATCAGGGGGCATTCTTGTTCGGCTTGAAGATATGCACTTCCAGGCCGGCGTCCTTGGCCAGGTCTTCAAGGGCGCGGACCTGCTGTTTCGACTCGTCGGGGCTGTTCTTATAGATGACGATATTCAGGTATTTGAGAGGCGGCGATTGGCGTATCCGCTCAGTGATTCGCTGCCGGACTTCATCCAACGACAGCAAGCGACGTTGTTCCTCGACCCGATAATAGCGATCACTTCGATCCTTATCCGGAACAAGCACCTCAACCCGCAGCGAATCCTCAGCAGCATCAGGTTCTTTGTCAGTGACGAAGGCGCCCTTTTTATCGCCTGTACTCGTCTTGTCTTTCCCTTCATCCGCCGTGCCGCCGATTCCGCCTGAGCCCGAACCCCATCCCCAGCCCGAACCTCCCGAATGAAACAACATCAAGGCGACAAGCCACCCGGCGACGACGGCCGCCATAAGCCGGACCGTCGTCAACGCCGGACGGGGCAACGGCTTGGCTCGGATTAGCCGCGACACGACCTGCGTGGCCAGGCCCATGCCGAATGCTCCCAGGGCAGCCGCGCCCAGGACGGCCAACGCCTTCACCAGCAAGTCGCCCAGGCGGTTATCCGGCCCGACGGCCAGCAAATGCTCGATCATGAACCGCCTCCTTTTTCGGTGGCCAACCCGGGAACGTCGAAGCCATGAGCCTCGTCCTTGAACCAGCGCTCGTAGTTCTCGCGCTGCTCGCGCAGCGGATAAACGCTTGCCGGATCGCGCGGATAAAGAATCAAATAGAACAGTTCCTTGCCGCCGCCTTTCTTTGCAAGGCGATCGCGTTCAATCAATTCCTGCGCGTCCGCCTGGTCGCGGATTTCATAGCGGTTGCGATCTTGATAGTACAGTTTGCCGGTAGCCGCGTCGATCTCCAGAACCCGAATGGCGAGGCGATTTTGCAGGATTTGCAGCCTTTCCCGCCGCAGCCTTTCCAGTTCATCGCGCAGGTTTTGCGGCAGGTCTTTTTCTTGATGGCGCAGGCTTTCCACTTCGAGTTCAAGCCGGCGAATCTTGTCGTCCCGGTCCAGCATCTCCGAGCTTAACGTGGCCTCGTCGGAACTCTTGACCAGAGGCAAGAGGAGAAAAATGCAAAAAAGCAGGGTAAGGACATCGATGAGAGGGATGAAGAAGCGCGTCACGCTGCGCCGGGGCATCTGAATCATGCCGATCCTCCCGGCAGGGGCCGCGGAGGAATCTGCTGGCTAGTCCAGGTGACATCTTGATCTGACGTGTACATTAATATACTATGAAAAGGTTGCCCGGCACGGATGCAGATTCGTTTCATTTCAACCCCCGGACAGCCCCCCCTAACAGGCTGGGCCCGAACAAGTTCCGTACCTTGGCAGGATTCACTGCACCCACCGTCGCTCTATCGGTGATCGGACGTAACCGGAGCGCCGGTTGTTTCTTCTTCATCCACGTCAGTACTTGTTCCGCCGCCGAGCGTGAGAATTAATTGCCGCCCGACCAACACAACCCAGGTGGGCAGGATGTTGACCAGCGCCATGAAGAGCCCGCTCCCGGTCGCGGTGATTGCCGGGGCGTAGAGAGCAATGATGCGTTCGGGCGCCACGGGACCGTCAATCGATCCGAAGGTCTGCAAGATCCCGGCTACCGTTCCGAGCAGGCCGAGCAAAGGGAACCACTCCGCGGCCTGGGCCAGGTTCGACAGCCACGGGTCGGGGCTTTCGTCGAACTTGCTGCCCTTCCACTGCATGGCGCGCAAGGATAACGCCAATTGTGTAAGGAAGAGAACCGTGCCAAGACCCAGAATAAGAAAATCCAGCGAGGATAGACGGGTCAGATAGAAGTCACGTGCACGTCCCGGCAGGGAGGCGACCACCAGCCCCGCGGCCAAGAGCGGCACGGCACAAAAAAGAAGCGGCAAAACGGTTTGAATGAGTGTGCGCCGCAAGCAAAGTCTCCGGAAGGGATCAACCCGGATCGCGCTCCGGAGGGGTTGGTTTACTGCCGCTTTTATCCTTGCCTGAAGTGGAGGTGGAATCTTTGTTGGACGAAGTTGACGCGCTTTTGCTATCGCAGCCGGTGAGCGCTGCCGGCAACAGAATAGAACTCACGAGAAGCATGGTGCAGCAAAATAACCGGCTCATGGTGATTCTCCTCCCGGTTTCTGGTCGCGCAAGAACTCGGGCAGCGCCTGGGGATGTCCTTCGCGGTCGATGCAAGCCAACGTCGAACTTCCCTCGGCGAGCAGCGAGTTGTCGCGAAGGACTTCATAGCGGTGATCGATCCGCACCGCTGTCGTTCTTTCCACAATCGTACGGATGGTCAGCAGATCATCATAGAGCGCCGGCCGGCGATAGCGCACTTCGACCTTGGTCAGAACGAGCAAAAAACCCTGATCTTCCAGGTCCTTGTAGGTGTAGCCTTGCGAGCGGAGCAACTCTGTCCGCGCCTGTTCGAAGTAAACCAGATAATTCGCATGGTGCAAGAGTCCCATGCGATCCGTCTCGGCATAACGGACGCGGATGACGGTATCCCCACTGAGCATGCTGCGAATCCTTGCGCCTCTGATGGTTCCTACCGAGGCCCTTTCTCTTCTTGAATCTTCTGCCGCACCCATTCTCGGAACTGCCGGACCAAGGCGTTTTGGTCCATCTGGTGGCGCTGAGCTAAGATGCGGGTCAGATCTTCGGGTTTTACCATGGGGAATGCCAGGCTCGTGGCCGACTGATGATACCGGCTGTCCGCCCCAAGCCGATGGAAAGTAAGCTGTTCATTTTCATACCGCCACACCTCAGGAACCCGGAGCGCGGCATAAATCTCCATCCGGTTCATCGAACTCGACGTCATGTCGGTTTCCATAGCCAAATCCGGCGGCGGATCGACTCGTAGGTCGAGTGTATCCTTGGCGCGAATCAATGGCTCGTTGACAATCCAAAAACAATCGTCGGGCTCCAAACCTCGCCGCTTCTTTCGCCGTCGCAAGGTTGTAGACTTGGCGCTCTCAATGGGCAGGCCAAGCTCTTCCGTCAAGGTTTCTACGAGGCGGGCCAGCAGGCGTCCCAGGCGCTCGTGTTTCCTTAGCGGACTCATAATTTCAAGTTCTCCGCGATCGTAGGTGAGACGAATATCTCGTCGATCTGCAAAAGCGCGCAGAAGCCGCGTGTAAGTCCGCCAATCGACCAGGGACAAGTGGATTCCTTGCCGAGTTGTGACGGCTTTTTGAACGGTGGACATGGTCATCTCACCTCATTCAATTACCGGATTCTCCCCGCACGCCCAAACGGCCAATAGACGAGCAAAGCTCGGCCCAGCATCAGGCGTTCCGGAACGAGGCCCCACGACCGCCCGTCGGAGCTTTCGGGGCTATTGTCGCCCAGGCAGAGATAATGACCGGGTTGAACGTAAAAAGTCTTGTAAGGCATGCTGGCAAGGGTGGACCAATCAGAGGGATCGGACCAATCGTTGACCTTCACGTCGGGGTCGCGACCGTGGCAGGTGTAATATGTGTCCCGCCAAAGCTTGACGTGTTGCACCTTGACCGCCGGCCCGCGAACGCCGATGCTGGCCGGCTCCAGGTCGTTCTTCTCATCCGGAGCAAGATTCCTGACGGGCTCGTAGTTCACCTTTTCACCAAAAGGCAGCTTATTGTCCACCCAAACGACCAGGCGATCATCGAGGTTGGCAAAACGTAGACGGTAATTGCCTTTCTTCACGCCAGTTGGTTGTTTATCCAGCTCATCCTCCTTGCCGTCGTTCTTGATTCGGACAAGGGAGCAATAACCCGTGGCCAGGTCCCAGCGCGCTTGAAAGCGATCGGGGCCTTTGGATAGTTCAAGCACGAGGTCCCCGGCGGATTGCTCGACATTCACCTCACACTCCAAGATGAGATCGCTGACCCAGTTTTGACCCGGCAAAGGCCTTTGGATGTCGTGGAGCATCCCGCTGTTGTAGCCCATGAAGTCGGTGATCAATTGCCTTTTGCCGGAGTTGTCTCTCAAGTCGTGTCGATAGCGGATGAAATCGATCTCTTTTTGCTCGGAAGCCGCATGACTAAACGCGTTGACCTCGACGCTGGTCCAAGCCGCCTTACCGGCGTCGCTCGCCCAGCGCGGGTATTCCTTGCGGTCCTTGGCGGGATGATCGTTGTCATACACGATGCGCATTTCGGCGAGAATCGTCTTGGCCGGCTTCTGAAGGATCCGGAAGCCTTTGCGTTCCTTGAGCCGGTCAATCATCTTGGGATCATCTTCGTGCATGTATTTGCTGTGCCATAGTTCCTTCGGATCGACGTTGCTATCGTCAAAAGGAGGAGGATCCTCCGGAGCCAGGGAATAGAGCTTGCCGCGATGAATGCCAATCGTCTCTCCACTCAAGCCGATTTCGCGCTTGATATAGTTTTGCGGCGTGTAGTCCTTCTGCGGAGTGACCGGGTATTTGAAGACGACCGTGTCAAAACGGTCGGGCCCGAGGCCAAAGAAACTTTTAGTCCAGAACTTGGCCACGAGCACACGATCCCCGGTCTCGGCCTTTTCAATTTCAATTTCGAGCGCTCTCCTCGCGTCAATGGCGCCATCCCGAAGGCTGTCCACATCCTTGAGCAAACCTTTGGGCAAATCGATGTGCAGGCGACAATTGGGGCAGATACAACCATCGACCACCTGCGGCATCTTGTCCTGAGGATCGACGACGCTGCTGAAGTTGACCGGGAATTTGTAGCCGCATTCCGGACAAGTGACGTTGGCTTGGTAACCATACAGCGTTTCGGCCATGGAGCCCGTCGGTATGACAAACGCCTCGGCGGCAAACGACTTGAGCATCAGCACGAGCACGACCACGAAGACCACCGTTTCAACGACTTCGCGCAGCCCGTCAGTGTACTGGCCGGTGCCTTCGTGCTTGGGGTAAAAGAAGTTCAATAGGCGGCGGAGCGGACCTGCGGAAGAGACTTGTTTGGCGGGCATTAATCCGTCGGGGTTGGCTGGGTTTCCTGGCGCTGTCTTATCGCCATGCGGCGCCCAAGCGGGCGGGATGGAAGACGGCGAAGGCCGGGATTTCCGTCCAGGACTCTGAAAGCTTTCTTCCGCCATGATATTGCCCCTATCTTAATGAGTCCGGGAAGGCTTGAAGCCTCTATTGATTATATCCACTGTCGTTTTCTTCGCTAAAAGTGGGCTGGCATTTGTGAAAACTGATAGCCTTCCAAACCCCAAGCCCTCGCGGGATGTCCCCGCGCTGGCGTGTGTATATCCCCCGCACCGGCGCTTGGGGCTTCTAATACGACCTACTGATCCGTCTCCAGCACCGCCAAAAACGCTTCTTGCGGGATGCCGACCTGGCCCACCTGTTTCATGCGTTTCTTGCCTTCGGCCTGCTTGGACAGAAGCTTGCGTTTGCGGGTGATGTCGCCGCCGTAGCACTTGGCGGTCACGTTCTTGCGGATTGGCGCGATGGCTTCACGAGCGATGACCCGGCTGCCGATCGCCGCCTGGATCACCACCTCGAAAAGATGCCGGTCAATTTCGCTGCGCAGCTTTTTGACCAGCTTCCGGCCGCGGCGTTCGGAGGAGGAGCGATGCACGATCGTCGACAAGGCATCGACCCGCTTGCCGGCGACCAGTACATCGAGCCGCACCAGGTCCGCGGGGCGAAAGCCCAAAAGGTCGTAGTCCATCGTGCCGTAGCCATGCGTCACGGACTTGAGCTTGTCGTAGAGATCGTAAATCACTTCCGCCAAAGGCAACTCGTAAACCAGGATGGCGCGGGTCGGGCTCAGGTATTCGGTGCGAATGAACGTGCCGCGTCGTTCGGTGGACATCTGCATCAGGTCGCCGATGTTTTCCACCGGGAGCAGGAAGCTGATCCGGACGATGGGTTCCCGGAATTCCTCGATCTGACCGGCATCGGGAACTTTTTGCGGATTGTCGATGACGAGCGTCTCGCCCTTGCGCGTCAGGATCTCGTAAGTCACGTTTGGCGCGGTCTGCACGAGATCGAGCTGGCTATCTCGTTCGAGGCGCTGCTGAATGATCTCGCGATGCAACATGCCCAGGAAGCCGCAGCGGAACCCAAATCCCAGGCCCTCGCTGACTTCAGGCATGTACGTGAAGGAGGCGTCGTTGAGCCGCAATTTGCCGAGGGCTTCGCGCAGTTCCTCGAAATCGTTGTTGTTGATTGGATAGAGACCGCTGAAGACCATCGGCTTCGGCTCCTTGTAGCCGGGCAGTGCCGTTTCGGTTGGATGCAGCGCGTCGGTGACGGTATCGCCAATGTGCACGTCGGCCAGGTTCTTGATTTGGGCCATGAAGAAGCCGACCTGCCCCGCTGAAAGCGAATCGACAGGCGTCGGCGTGGGGCGGAATTGGCCGACGTCGGTAACGTCGTATTGCTGATTGCCGCGCATGAGAAGGATGCGCTGGCCCTTTCGGATCGTGCCCTCCATGACACGGATATAAACCACGACGCCTTTGTACGTATCAAAATGGCTGTTATAGACGAGCGCCTGGAGCGGCGCGTTGGGGTTGCCTTTAGGCGCTGGGACGCGCTGGATGATGGCCTGCAACACATCGTCAATACCGAGGCCGATTTTGCCGCTGGCGCGCAGGACTTCCTCGGGTTTGATGCCGAGAGCCTGATTCATTTCAGCAATGACATCGTCAGGCCTAGCTATGGCCAGATCAATCTTGTTTAGGACGGGGACGATTACCAGGTCATCCTCAATGGCGAGATAGGCGTTGGCCACGGTCTGGGCCTGGACGCCCTGGAACGCGTCGACCAGAAGAATCACTCCTTCGCAGGCAGCTAGCGACCGCGAAACTTCATAGTTGAAATCGACGTGGCCCGGCGTATCGATCAGGTTCAGTTCGTATTTAGCGCCTTGGTATTCGTAGTAAATTGTAACGGGGTGCATCTGAATGGTGATGCCGCGTTCGCGTTCGAGGTCCATGTCGTCAAGGACCTGGTTGCGGAAATCGCGCTGGGAGATCGCCCCCGTTTTCAGCAAGAACTGGTCCGCCAGGGTGCTTTTGCCGTGGTCAATATGGGCGATGATGGCGAAGTTGCGAATATGTTGAGTTGGCTCGGTCATGACTCCGCTTTCGCCGGAAGGCTTCGGGGAGGATCAGCCTTCCGCTCGGCGTCCGGTAGGGGGACGAAAAGTCCATGGCCGCGGCGTGCTAGGCGGCATCCCGATAGCAATAACTTAGCAGCTTGCAGTATTGGAGGATAGACCAGCGTAATCCCCCTGCGTGCCCATGCCCGAACCCGTGCCCGAAAGATCGCATCAGGGCTCCATCTCGGGCTCGGGCGCCGACCAGCCAATCAAGATGATCGCGTCCTACTTCCAATTCATATAAAGAAAAACGATAGCAACTGCCATGCGCCCCGGCCGGTCGGCGTGGCGGCTAACTTTAGCTTACCTGCGGTTTGGCCTTTTTTAACGAGGAGCTACCCCGATGCGATTCATCGTCTTGCTTGCCAGTCTGTCCGCTCTGTTATTGAGTCGAACTTTCGCGAATGCCGAGGAAAAAGGAGAGAAGAAAGTGCCACCCGTATTGAACTTCAAGATGAAGAGCCTCGACGGCAAAGATGTTGACCTGTCAAAATACGAAGGGAACGTCGTCCTGATTGTCAACGTGGCCAGCCAATGCGGTTACACTCCTCAATATGAGGCCCTGGAAAAGCTCCACGAAAAATACGGGTCCGGCGGCTTGGTGGTTCTCGGTGTGCCGGCCAATGATTTCGGCAAGCAAGAGCCGGGCACCAACGAGGAAATCGCGAAGTTTTGTTCATCGAAATACAATGTAAAGTTCGATATGCTGGCGAAAGTCCCCGTGAAAGGCGAGGAAAAATGCGATCTCTATAAATACTTGACCTCGAAGCAAACAGACCCTAAATTCGCCGGTGAGATTAAATGGAACTTCACCAAGTTCTTGATCGGCCGCAACGGCGAGATCGTGGCTCGCTTTGAATCGAAGGTAAAGCCGGAATCAGCAGAGGTCACCAAGGCTATCGAAGCAGAACTCGCCAAGAAGAAATAGCGGTTGGCACTTGTGAAGCAATTACTTTCCTCGCTGGAGAATAGTTCCAGTCGACCAAACATCGGCCCAGCAACGCGATCCGGATTGAATTAACCCGCTGCATCCCGGCACTGTACGAATTTGCCGGCTTGGTTAGAACCAGGACAAAGACGTCTCGGTCTGGTTGAAACCCGACTTGGCGGTGTTTTGCAACCCTGTCGACCTGGTTGGTCTTTCTCAAACTGTCCCCTGGTAGAACCGTGCCAGTCAAAGAGGTCGGGATGCGCGATTCGATGCCCCCTGGAAACGGTTTAACCGACCAGCAAGTAAACGTCCTGCTCGTGGACGATCAGCCCAGTAATCTGCTCGCTCTGCGGGCAATTCTCGACGACCTGGGCCCTAACCTCGTGGAGGCTCTCTCCGGCGAGGAGGCTCTCAGCCGGCTGGCCAAGGAAGACTTCGCCGCCGTTTTGCTCGACGTGCTAATGCCCGGCATGGACGGCTTTGAAACCGCCGTACAAATTCGCAGCCATGAAAGATCCCGTCACACGCCGATCCTCTTTATCACGGCCTATGAGGAGAACAGTACCTCAATCGAACGAGGATATTCCTTGGGAGCCGTGGATTATCTTGTCAAACCGGTGGTTCCCGTAGTCGTGAGAAGCAAAGTCGCCGGCTTTGTCGACCTCTTTAAACAGACCCAGCAGGCCAAACGCCAATCAGAACTACTGCGGCTAGTGATCGAAGGCACCAAGGACTACGCCATTTTCATGCTCGATCCGGGTGGACACGTCCTAACCTGGAATCCCGGCGCGGAGCGCATCAAAGGCTACAAGGCCGAGGAGATTATCGGCCAACACTTTTCACGCTTCTTCCCACCTGAGGAGGTTCATGCGGGAAGGCCCGAGCGCGAACTGAAGCAGGCGACGGCCACGGGAAAATACGAGGAAGAGGGCTGGCGCTTACGGAAGGATGGCTCGCGCTTCTGGGCGAGCGTTGTCATTACCGCCTTGCGGGACGAGGACGGTAAACTCCGAGGTTTCTCCAAAGTCACCAGGGATGTTACGGAGCGAAAATGGGCGGAAGAGAACGCCCGCCGCCTGCTCCAAGAGGAAGCCGCGCGCAAAGCCGCCGAGGCAAGCGCCCTGGCGGCTCAATTCGCCGAGCGGGAAGAGCGCCGTCAGCGCGAGCAACTGCGCGTCACCTTGCACTCCATCGGCGACGCCGTTATCGCCACCGACACCGAAGGCCGCGTGACCATGTTAAACCCGGTTGCTGAGTCCTTGACCGGCTGGAGATACGCTGAAGCGGTGGGCCAACCCCTGCTCAATATCTTCAACATCGTCAATGAAGCAACGCGCCAAACCGTTGAGAATCCCGTCACTCAGGTTTTGCGAAAAGGCGCGGTCGTCGGTTTGGCCAACCACACCCTCCTCCTGTCTAAAAACGGTACGGAAACACTCATTGACGACAGCGCGGCCCCGATCCAGCGTGAGGACGGCCAACTTACCGGCGTCATTCTGGTGTTTCGCGATGTTACGGCCCGCCGGGCCGCGGAACGACGCCGAACGGTCCGGATGGCTGTTACACAAATCCTCGCCCAGGCGGCTACGCTCCAGGAGGCGGCGCCCAAGATCTTACAAGCCGTTTGCGAAAATCTGAGATGGCGGTTAGGCGGCCTTTGGACTTTGGATGAGGACGCGAAGGAATTGCGCTGTGTCGAAGTGTGGCAAAGTCCTTCGATTCGGGGCTCGAACTTTCAGGCCGCGAGCCGACGTCTTAGATTCCAACAAGGTATTGGCTTGCCCGGAAGTGTTTGGTCCCAAGGCAAGCCGGTTTGGATTCCCGATGTCGCGGCGGACACCAATTTCCCCCGGTCGGCGATGGCCGCCAAGGAAGATCTGCATGGAGCCTTTGGCTGCCCCATCGTTCTCGGCAGGGAGAGCTTGGGCGTTTTGGAGTTCTTCAGTCATGAAGTTCGGCAGCCCGACGACGATCTGCTCGAAATGATGGCGACCATTGGCGGCCAAATCGGGCAGTTCATTGACCGCCAATCGGCTGAAGTGGCGTTGCGGGCCAACGAGGAAAGGCTCCGGCTGGCCTTCGAAGCAGGCAACATGGGATCCTGGGACTGGAACCTTGTCACCAACGAAGTCACTTGGTCCCCCAGCCTGAAAGCGATTCACGGTTTGGCCCCCGGCGCCTTTGCCGGCGCCTTTGAAGCCTATCAGCAAGACATGCACCCCGAAGATCGAGAGCGCGTCTTGCGCTCGATTAAGGCCGCGGTGGAAGAGGGTAAGGAACACCATCTCGAATACCGCCTGATCTGGCCGGATGGAAGCATCCACTGGATCGAAGCACGGGGCAAACTCTATAAGGACGAAAACGGCAAACCCGTCCGTATGATCGGCGTGTGCAGCGCCATTGACGAGCGCAAGCGCTTGGAGCATACGCTGCGGTTCCTCGCACAGGCAAGCGCGGCGATCACGGCCCTTGTTGATTACGAAAGCACCTTGCAGAAGGTGGCCCACTTGGCAGTGCCCTTCTTTGCCGATTGGTGCGCCGTGGACATGATGGATGCGGATGGTTCGCTTCGGCGCTCGGCGGTCGCCCATGTCGACCCCGCCAAGGTCGAACTCGCTCACCAGGCTCAGCGCCATTATCCGCCCGATCCCAACGCTCCCAATGGTCCTCCTCATGTGATTCGCACGGGCCAGTCGGAATTGGTCCCGGAGATCACGGATGCCATGATCGCCGCGGCAGCAAAGGACCCGGAACATCTCAAGCTTCTTCAAGATCTGGGATTGAAGTCCTACCTTTGTGTTCCGTTGGTGGTCCAAGGAAAACCCCTCGGAGCGATTACCTTCATAGCGGCCGAATCAATTCGTCGTTACGGTCCCGAAGACCAAGCCGTGGCGGAAGACCTGGCCCACCGCGCAGCCGGCGCCATTGAAAACGCCCGGCTGTATTTGGAGCTAAGGGAGGCGGATCGCCGCAAGGACGACTTCCTGGCCATGCTGGCCCACGAATTGCGCAACCCGCTCGCTCCGATTCGCAATGCTCTCCAAATCCTCCGCCTGCGCAATGCCGACGGCGTAACCGCCGAGCGGGCCAAGGACGTGATGGAACGGCAAATAGAACACCTCGTCCGCCTGGTGGACGATCTGCTCGACGTGTCGCGCATCATGCGCGACAAGATCGAGCTGAAGAAAGAAAAAATCGAACTGCACAAGATCGTGGAGCGGGCCGTGGAGACGGCGCAGCCCGTCATCGACGCCCAAGCCCACAAGCTAACCGTCAGCCTGCCCTCCGAACCCATCTGGGTCGAAGCCGACTCGATCCGATTCGCCCAGGTCATCGCGAACCTGCTTAACAATGCCGCCAAATACACCGAGAAGACCGGCCGCATCGAGCTAAGCGCCCATCAAGATGGCAACGAGGTCGTTTTGCGGGTCAAGGATGACGGCATCGGCATCGCGCCCGACATGCTGCCCCGGATCTTCGACCTGTTCACGCAGGTGGATCGCTCCTTTAACCGTTCCCAGGGGGGCCTGGGCATCGGGCTGACGTTGGTGCGCCGCCTGGTTGAAATGCACCACGGCCACGTGACCGCCTACAGCGCGGGGCTCGGCAAGGGCAGCGAGTTCATCGTGCGGATGCCAACTTTGGCGGGGCTCAACGGCGAAGGGACAGCACGCTCTGAACACGGGGAGTCGGCGCCTAACGCTCCGAGTCGCCGCGTTTTAATCGTTGACGATAATGTGGACGCCGCTGAGTCGCTGGCCATGCTGCTGCGCTTGCTGAAGCAGCAGGTTCAAGTCGTCCACGACGGCCCGGCGGCCCTGGCAGCCGCCGTGAGCCATCAGCCCGAAGTCATCCTGCTCGACATCGGCCTTCCGGGAATGAGCGGTTACGAGGTAGCCAAGCGATTGCGTCAGCAGCGGGAGTTTCAAAAGACCCTGCTGGTGGCCATGACCGGGTACGGCCACGAGGAGGATAGACGGCGTTCGCAAGAAGCCGGCTTCGACCGCCATCTGGTCAAGCCCGTAAACCTCACCGACCTGCAAAAACTGCTAGGCGATCCACATATGGCTGAACAGCCCGGACGGTGAGATTCATCTTTAATCACAACGTTTCCGCGAGGGATCACTTTGATTCCAGGCCGGAAGCCTCGGAACAAGAGAATCCGTTTCATAACATCTCATAACACCGACCAAGCCATTTTTTCGCAAACCCTAGCAGGCACACCTGTTGACGTATTGTTACGAATCCGACAAGCCGGTGCGCGTTATGAAACGAGGCTCCTTATTTTGATGATCACGCAGTGCCAATCCCTGAAGGTGGCTTCGGAATGCGGCGCTAAGCCTGCCCTTGACCTTCAAGAGACCGTTTTGGAAATCAGGGACAGGATTTTGAGTTTCGTAATTGCCCGGCTGCGTTTTCTGCTATAGCCTGTCTGAACCATAAATGAACCAGGCCTTTGCATCCAAGCGAGGTGACCAGAATGCGTCGTCCTCCGTCCCCGGCTTTCTGGCAGCAGTTTCCGGTCACCAGCATTACGGCGCTGCTGGCCATCAGCGTCACGTTCGTTTGGATGACCGGTCGGGACATTTCTTTTCTTTTTTGCACCTTCGAAGTCGCGCAGGGACAGGTTTGGCGATTGGTCACGTGCACGCTGCCTCACGTAAACGTGATGCATCTCGCCTTCAATGTTTACTGGCTTTGGGTGTTCGGCACTGCCATCGAAAACGAGTTCGGATCCTGGCGGACGCTCGCAATCCTGCTCTTGTTCGCCATTGCTTCCTCCGCGGCGCAATTCGCTCTGGACAAGAGCGGAGTTGGCTTATCTGGGATTGGCTACGGCCTCTTCGGCCTGCTCTGGGTTCTTAGCCGCTACGATGAGCGATTTTTCGATGCGGTGGATGCGCAGACGATTTTATTGTTTGTGTTTTGGTACTTCCTATGCATCTGGCTCACGAAGGCCCACATCATGGCGGTTGGCAACGTGGCTCACGGGGCCGGCGCTATCGTTGGCCTGTTGCTGGGGCGTACACTTGTCACTCAAGGGATCGGGCAGAGCGGGGCGTGGCTTACCACGGCTGGATTCGTCGGCCTTTGTCTCTTCGGCGCTCTGGTCTCTCGCCCGGACATCAACTTCGGCGCGGACATCGGACTCGAATTGGCCCAACAGGGTTACCGCGATCTGAAAGAAGGCCGAAATGAAAGAGCGGTCGAGCATTTGCGTGAGGCCGTCAAGCATGATTATCACCAACCAACCTCTTGGTTCAACCTCGGAATCGGCTACACGCGTCTTGGCCAGGACGCCGAAGCGCTCGACGCTTTCCAGCATGCGGTCGATCTTGATCCCAAGTCGGCCGAGTTTCAGAAGGCGTTGGATGATTGGAAGGGCTATATGGAGCAGAAAGGAAGAAAATAGCTTGGTGGAGAATCATTGGGAAAAAGTCGAGAAGGAACCTTTTGTTGCCATCTTCGGGTTATTCCCTAAATCCCTGTGACTTGGGAAGAGTGGATGTCTCCGGCGTAAGATGAGAAGCTGACAAGTTTCCCAGCATTTTGCGGCTGGCTGGCAGGTCGGGTGCAATGCAATTTAAAGAGGATGGCCGTGCAAAGCAAATCAAATTGATCGTTTCAGCCTGGCGCTACGGGGGGTGTGTGAGAGGGTGGAGAAACGATCATTCGTAAGTCCCCTGTCTACATAAGCTTCCGGCAAAAAAGATCGTTTCCCTAATGTGACGCTGACCAGAAACGATCTTTTTGGCCCGGAGAATCGGACCGACAGGGAGGGGGCCAGCGCCATTGACGTTCAAAGCTGCTCAATGGATCAGCGCCGGAGGGGTGGCGCTCCACTCATTTCAACGTATTTTCGCGCCCGCCATGAAGTGCACATTGGGGCCCGCCCGATACGCCGGAATAGGCAAGCCGTAGCTTCGCGGCCGTGCCGGAGCGCTATTTGTTCGTAGGACATTTTCACCGTTGGCTGCTGATGATTCCGCCCGTGCCGGTCCCGCGGAATGGTGAGGAACCTTTGCAATTGACCGGAGCGGCGCGCTATCTTACGGTAATTGCACCCGTGGTCAGTGGCTAGCGCGCGATCTGGGACCGGGCTCGCCAACAGTTAAATCATTTCTAATGAGGTACAAGTGCAGCGGGTGACGAAATGGCCGATCTCCTTCTACTCACGGGACCCGAAAAGGGGCAGCGATTTCCCCTCCTAGGAGACAGGATTAGCCTGGGCCGGGATCCCAAGTGTGGGATTGTCATCAAGGAAACCTTGGTCAGCCGCGACCTCCCCCCCGGCGATTTCAGCAACGTCAGCCGGAAGCACGCGGTCATCGTATGCGAGGGGGACAAGTATTACATCGAGGACGGGGACGGCCAAGGCAACAAGAGCCGCAACGGCGTTTACGTCAACGAATTCAAGGCGCCGTTAACGGGGCGCATCCGCCTCCACAACAACGATCGCATCCGCATATGCAGCGTTGCCTATACTTTCCTGGACGATGAGTCCACCTTCTCCGTCGAAGAGTCTATCGATCACGGGAGCGGCCTTGAGACCCAGCCGGCCGACAAGCTGCGCATCATCCTGGAGATCAGCAACAGCTTAAGCCAAGCTCTCGAAATCGACCGTCTCTTGCCCCGGATCGTTGATCACCTATTCCAGCTTTTTCCGCAGGCCGAGCGCGGCTTCATCATATTGCGGGACGAAGGCTCAGGGGCATTGGTCCCGCGCGTCGCGAAGACCCGGCAGACCGGCGACGAGCCGGTGGCCGGCTTCAGCGCCACCATCGTTAATCGATGCCTGGACAACATGAAAGCCATCCTCGCCAACGATATAGGCCAAGAATTCTCCGAAAGCGCGAGCATCGCCGGCCTACCCATCCGCTCGCTGATGTGCGCCCCCTTGTTTACGGTCGAGGGGCAGCCCTTGGGCGCCATTCAGCTAGACCTTGACGGGCCTAAGAAGAAGTTCACGCGCGAAGATCTGAACCTGCTCCTGGGAGTCGCCAGTCAGGCGTCGATCGCCCTGAATGTCGCCGACCTCCACCGGGACGCGCTGATCAATCAACGGCGCGTTCGGGACCTGGAATTGGCTCGGCAGGTGCAGGCCTCGCTGCAGCCCCACGAGTTGCCGACCATTCTCGGCTACGCGTTTTTCGCCCATTGCGAGTCGGCTCTGGAAGTCGGCGGGGATTACTACGATTTCATCCGGTTGCCGCGGCAGCGCCTGGGGGTGCTGCTCGGCGACGTGGCGGGCAAAGGCGTGGCAGCCGCCCTGATCATGGTCAAGTTCAGCGTTGAGATGCGCGTCTGCCTATTGAACGAGCCTGATTTGCCGGTCGCCATCAGCATGATCAACGCCCTCATGAGCCAGGTGTCGCTCACGGACAGGTTCGTGACGCTCGTCGCCGTAATGCTCGACCCCGCAACGCACACGGCCACGCTGGTGAATGCCGGTCATCCATGGCCCCTGCTCTTTCAGCACGCCACGGGGGCCGTGCAAGAAGCCGGGCCAAACGAGGTGAAAGGCCCGCCCATCGGTGTCGCCGATGGCCACCAATACGAGTGCTGGCAGGTCCCATTGCAGCCGGGTGATCGGCTCCTGCTTTTCAGCGACGGAGTGACGGACGCCATGAACGCGCAGAATCGCTCGTTTGGCGAAAAGGGGGTGCGCGCGGCCCTTGGCGGCGAGCCTTGTTCACCGCGCGACACGGGCGAGCGTCTTATCAAGGCGCTGAAGCAACATGCCTCCGGTTGCAGCCAGAATGACGATATCACGTTTGTATGCTTGGGCAGGGATGTGGATTGTGAGGGTGCAAAGGGAACGTGAGAATCTTTCCTTAAGAAAAGGCAAAGGCTTGGAATCTTCGAAAGCATGGCAACCGGCGCTCACCGCTTCTTGACCAGGCTGCGTTTTTCCTCCGCGGTCAGCGGGCCCTCCGTGACGGCGATCTCGAAGACCGTTTTGGGGATTTCCTCGCCGCGCCAGCAGTAATACTGTTTGTCATTAACAAAGCACTTGTGTCCGAAGCCGGAGCCGCCGAAGGCGTCCCACCCTTCGGTCATGATGCCGATCATGCCTTTGGGCACCGGAAACTTGTGGCGCGGCGCCTCGGCGATGCCGAGGTGTCGCCCTTTCCAGTCTTCTTTGGCGGTGCCGTTCCACCAAGAGCCTACTTCACGGGTCGGCGGCTTGCCGTTCTGGAGCTGCTCGTTGGTAATGGGCAGGATCAAGGCCTCCCCGGTGTCCATGCGGCGCAAGCGCAGGTAGCGGATATCCTCCGGCGCCTTTGCCAATGGGATGGCGAACTTCTTCGCGCGTTTGCTGTCAGTGTCCCAAACCGAAGGGTCGTCCGAGCGAAAAAGGACTATCCAGCGCACGGGTGCGGCCGGAGTAGTCTCTGCTTCCTTTTTGGGCTGTGCGGTCTCTGCTTCCTTTTTGGCAGGGGGCGCCTGGCCCAAGGCATTCTGCGTGGCCGCGACGGCCAGGCTGACCGCCAAAAGAACAAATAGGTTGACTAAACCGACAGCTCGGCGACTCGGCCGTCCGGACTGCCCTATTGCCCATGCTGCCACAAGGCGCTCATGAACTTTCTCGTGACCGCCAAAACGGCGCCTGATTGAAATGGACATGGTGACGACCCCCTAAGGCGCAAAATACTCCCTACGCTGCCGCAAGCAACTCTGATATGCCTCTTGAGGTTTGTCAAATAGTGTTTATCTTGATTCGAATCACTTTTTCAAGCAATTCGCGTGCAAAGCGCGTGCGATTCTGCCGCCGAACGAAAAGCCTAATCTGCCGGGGCTGCCTGCAAAAAAGTTGACGCCCGCAAAACCAGAATGGCGGCCCCGCCCAGTTTCAGCCGCTGGTTCGGCAATCAACAGTCACGGCAAAACTTCTACTCGTCCTCGTCGGGTTCCCATGGCATCTGCCACTCGATTGCCCAGCCGCCTAGCGCACCAGCCGCAATCATCCACAGCACGATGAAAAAGACAAATTTGAATGGCAAATCGGTTCGGAGCCAACCAACAAAGCCCACGACTCCGCCGACGATTCCACCTCCAACGGCCCACGCGATCGCGCTTCGGCGAGTTGCGCGAGGGATGTGTTTGTCAAGGAAACCCATCTCGCCTGCTCACCGTTCTCCGAACAATGATTCGACAGAATTAACTCGTGGCCGAACTCCCGTTTGGGAAGTAACTTGTAACTCGTGCCCGAACTCTGTTCGGGCACGCATCTTCGCGAAACTCTGTTTCGCGGCAATCCCGTCGCGCTGGACGCGAAACTTTGTTTCGCGAAAGCCGGTTTCCAAACAAGAGTTTGGGAACCAGGTAAGCGGTTCCCTTGCGAATTCTGTCTAGCTGTGCTGCATAGGGCGTGCGACAAGTTACGGCGCCAAGCCGGTCCACAGCTCAAGGGGAAAAGGCGGGGGCATTCTGCCTTTGACTATCCAGTCTGGATTGAAATAGGCCAAGTTTTTGCAAAGCGCATCCACATAGAGCTGGCGAAGTAGATAGCCTTTTTTTGTGTTTCGCGCTTCGAGCAAGGCATGCCACGCTCCCGAGCGATGCTCTGCTTCGTTCCTTGTTTTGTGAAATCGGTCTAAATCCGATGCCTTGTCGAGAGCCATTGACTCGAGATACGCATCCGCAAAGGAGCTGGCGCCTCTTGCGGTGGCCGAATCCGGGAAATGGCGAAGCGCCAAGACGATGGGGTCGCAAGAGTGGAAAGCCAACGCGATGGCGAAGGCGACCATGGCGAGCCTCCCGCTTGAGAAAAACAGGAGCCTACCTGTCCCCAAATCGGAAAGCAAATCAAGAAATGATGTGTTTTTCGAGTGGCCGATCCGAGTTCCGCGCGCTTCCCTTCGCTCAGCTCGTCGCACCTACTGCTTCCCTCACGTTCAGCTGAGCCGGTTACCAGCGGCACGTTCATTTTTTTGGAAGGACTCGCCAAAAAAAGAGGGTCTGAATTATTAAGGACTCTAAGATTTATTTGGCCAGTCACTCCGTTTTGAGCAGCCGCGCGTCGAGCGTGAAATACCAATTTGGCGCAAGCAAAACTGCAACATTCAGGAAGGCCAAATTCTGCCAAGCGCAGGTTCTAGCGACTGTTGCGCCTTCACAAAGGGATACGCTCGACGACGGCATTGCGATTACCAAAAACCAATCAACAAGTCATCGGAAAACGAACAGTCCAGTGTTCGAGTTTGTGAAGGTTTGGACCTTGATCCATTTCACCGCTGTTCTTAATCAAACCCACATTTTTCGAAAGTAAAAAGTCCCCTCGCGAACAACGTTGACTCGCAGCTATTGTTTTTCCCCTAATCGCCCGGTACCCCCATAGGAGGTTTCTCTAGTGATTGCAACTAGGACAAAGACGTTCAGGAAGAGGAGCGGCTTCACGCTCATCGAAATGCTGGTGGTGATCGCCATCATCGCCGTGCTGCTGAGCTTGCTGCTGCCGGCCGTGCAAAAGGCTCGCGAGGCAGCAGCCAGGGCCCAGTGCGCCAACAACTTGAAGCAGATGGGTTTGGCGCTGCACAACTACCACGACCAGTATCGCGCGTTTCCCTCGGGTGGCGAAGGCACCGATCCGGTGGCCAAAAAGACCGTGTTCGATAAGCACAGCGTTTTCACGTTGATGCTTCCGTTTATTGAAGCGGATGACGTGTATGGTCAAATGAACTTGAACATGTTTTACAACGACACACTTAACCAACCCGCAACTGTCTACAATGACCCAACAACCGGCACGATCACAAATGTGATTGCCGCTCAACAGGTCATCCCCACCTACCTGTGCCCGAGCAATCCCCTTCGACCAGCCAGCGGCAAAGATAGCGCTGGCTACGGATATACGGACTACGGTCCGACGGTCTACACTGATATCGATCCGACTACGGGAGCCCGGAATAAAACCACCCGTATGGACGGTGCCTTGCGTGCCATCAACCGCAGTGTTGCCACGCTCCCCGCAAATGCTCCTTCTGGAGGTCCTAATACCAAAATCGGCGACATAGTAGACGGTTTGTCCAAGACGATCGCCATTGCCGAGGACGTCGGTCGATCGGAAGGCTTCGTCAGCCCATACGCTGATCCGTTTGCCAGCCCAGCGACAAGATCCTACTGGCGATGGGCCGAACCCGACAATGGCTACGGCGTCTCGGGCAATCCCCTCGTCACCTGGGACCAAACTACCGGCGCCGCCTCGAATGCCACGTCCAACGCGGCCCTTCCGACCGCGGCCGGAACTCCCTCAACGGCTCTTTTCTCGGCTATCAACAACAACCGGACCCCGTTCGGCGGGGGCGTCTGCAACTGGCAAGCGGGCGCGACCATTAACACCCAGGCCAATAACAACTGCGGCCCGAATGATGAGATTTTCAGCTTCCATGGCTCAGGCGCCAACGTCTTGTTCATGGACGGGCATGTTCAGTTCTTGAGCGAGAAGATCAATCCGATCACCGTTCGTTTCCTGGTGACGGCTGCCGAAAACATCGCTCCCAACAATGCTGATTACTAGAAACGACCGAGTTGAGAAGACGCTAAGAATCGTTGTAACCTAGATGGCTCCAGCCTCCATATGGAGGCTGGGGCTATTCCCGTTTGCGGGCGTTTGTACGTATGCGTCCTTAAAGCGCATTATTTTATGAGGAAACCGGCCTTATTAAGGAGATTTATTCGGCATGTCAAAACACCTAATTTTGATTGGGCTCTGTGCTGTAATCATGACGGGCTGCAAGAGAGAGCTGACGGTTAGACAAACCGTGCCCGTCAAGGGAAAGGTCCTTTTCGCCAACGGAGAGCCGGTGCGCTGGGCACAGATCAATCTCCTAACTAAAGATCCCAATGTTGGCGCCAACTGTCGCGGTGTGGTCGGCGACGACGGTACATTTGAAGTTCGAACTTATTCCTCCGCGGATTGCGATGGCGCCACGCCGGGGGTCTATGATGTTCAGGTCGAGCCCTACGATCCCGTCGTGGCCGGCCCCTTGCCCAAGAATGCCAACTCGCCGACCCCAGTTCCAAAGGATGCTTCCAACGGCGTGACTATTGAAATCAAAGCTGATGGGGACAACCAAAACATTCAGATAAAACTGACCAAATAAAACAGGGAGTGCTCTGGAATAGCACATGGCATCTCGGCCCCACGCCCGAGCTAGGGGCCGAGAATGTCTTCGAGGCAGCGTAAGACCTTGCAGGCGCTTCAAACATGGATCTCTACTTGATTGTCGCCAAAGGCAAGAAAGCCGGCGAATGGATCCACATCATTTCCGATCTTTTTGTAATGGGGTCCGACCCTTCATGTCAGCTCCGCTGCCGCCTGGTCGAAATGGGTAAAAAGCACTGCGCTCTTGTCAAGCGCGAACGAAAGCACTTTGTCCGTGATTTGGACAGCGGCGGCCTCACGCTCGTCAATGACCGGGTCGTCGGCCCCTATGAAGAGTGGCCGTTGCACAACAAGGACAAATTAGTTGTCGGCCCGCTGGAGTTCACGGTCCGCCTCCGAGAAGGAGGGCTTGGCCTCCGAGACATCGAGGATTGGGGGGCGAAGGCCATGGACGAACTCGACGCAGTCGAGGAGGAGGCTCTATGGGGTGGAAATAAAAAAGTAGACCACAAACCCACGACCCCCTCCGATGCGGCGGCGGCCATCCTGGCGGAAATGCGTGCAGAGCGCGGCATCCTTCATGGCCGATTACGCGTCGGCCTCGAAGGCGGCATCACCACCATACGCTTCAATGATCATTTCCTGGTCGAGGAGGCGGAGCTGGTCCGGGTTAAGCAAGAATTGTATGAGCACCTCTTGCGGCCAAGGCTCCGGGTCCTTCTGGATTTTAAGGATGTGCGCCGTTTGTCCAGCCAGGCGGTCAAGATGGTCGTTGCCCTTCAGGAGCAACTTTTCCACTGGGGCTCGTGCATGGCGATTTGCCGGCTCCAAGCCGATTTGATGGATTACATCAACCGGTTAGGCGTTTTAAAGGAAGTGCCGAATTTCAAGGATAAGGAAACCGCTCTGAAGGAACCTTGGTAAGGTCCTGGCCGGGCCACAGCCCTGCCAGAATAGACGGGTCAATGGCGCGGCCTAGAGCGGAAAAGGTCTGAACTTGGGGTGTCCATGACATTTAGTCTAGAGAAGATCGCCAAGACATTGCTTGCGCTAACATGCCTCTTCGCGGTGTGCTATGTCATATATTCCTTAACCGACTCCGAACCGGAGCAGCGCAGTCATAAGGTTTGCCCCGACTGCGGTCTCGAATACCCGCCCCAGGCGCTTGAGACCCAGGAATGCCCATATTGCAAAATCAAGAATGGCGGCCAAGCTCCTAAGCCGCGGACGCTGCGAGTTGTAGGTTCACCTTTTGAACTCGAGCGGATGCGGCGCAATAAAGGCCTCATGGCCGCCCTTGGCGTCATTGGTCTCTGCGTTCTCATGCTGGGAACTCACTATTTTATCAAGCATTGGATGGCGCCCCGCGAGGATCCCTATTTCAGCTTCAAATGTTTTTATTGCAAGCGCAAGCTCAAGTACAAGCTCAAGCAAATTGGCCACACGGGCTTGTGCCCGGGCTGCCATAATCGTTTCAAGTTTCCCAGCCGTGAAGAAGTAGCCAAGAGGGAAAAAGCCGAAGAATAGAAATCAACAAAACAAGGTCAGGCCGGAAAGTGCCAGCTGGCAGTCTTAGGGTTACTAACGAACTTGAAGGTTTAGAATAGTGTCCAAAAGACCGCGAATTCCGTCTGAAGTCGTTTCCGTGGATTGCAGGTATAGCAGCTGCAGCTTTTCAAGGCCTTTGAGCCGCTCCAAGCCACGGTCGGTAATTCTGGTGGCCTGGAGATTCAGGACCTCCAGTTCAGTGAAGGGAGTAACGCTTTCTATGTCCGGGTCGGTTATGGGCAAGGCAAGTAAGCTCAAAACTTGGAGCTTAGTTAGATTTTTGAGGTGAGATAAGCCCTTCCCCTTGACCTGTGTCGCGCCAAGATCGAGAAGCTGTAACCTTGTCAGACACTGTAAATGTTCGAGACCCGCATCGCTTATCCGGCATCCTTGAAGCTTGAGAGTGTGCAACTTCGTTAAGCCTCTAAGGTGTTTCAGGCCGTCATCCGTGATTTGTGTGCTGTTCAGGTCCAGGTTTTCAAGCTCTGCTAGGCGTTCGATTTCGCGTAACCCTTCATCGGAAATCCGAGTCACGCTGATTTCAAGAGTCTTAAGTTTCGGCCAGCCTCGAAGGCGCTCCAGGCCTCGATCACTTATCTGCGAGCTGCTGACATTAAGCGACTCGAGGTGATCAAGCCCCTTTATGCCGGCAAGTCCATCATCGGTGATTTGCGTCCCGCCCAGTTCCAAAGCCCGAATATCCGGCAAGGCTTTGAGACATTTCAAATCCTGATCCGTCGCCTCAGTTAGAGAAAAACTAACCCCAATGACCGGCTCGTTCGGGCTTCGTGGGTCGATTTGAATGCGGCCGCCGAGTTCTTCGACGGCTTCGACAGCTGATACCCGGTCATATCCAAAAATGGAACGTCCCAGTTTGAGCTTCACTGCCAAGAATACGAGGCAGGTCAACACTAGTACCGAAAAAGGCACGTAAATCTTCACCCGTTTGGAGCAAATCATAAGGCCTCCGGTGTCAAGGGAGTAATCAACAAAATATAAATCGAATGAGGCTTAGCAGATTACGTCAACTGCTATTTGGAAATGATGAAGGAACTGCGGAGATGAAAAGATAATCCATGTGCGCTTGGCAGCTGGCGCCAGTTCGTGCAGAGGATCGTGAACCTGTGCTACCAAAGCCTCAAGCGAAGCAGTCCAAGGATCTCGCTCTTGCTCAAATCAAAAAAGGTCGGGAGCTTGCCTTCCTCCCTGGAGCGACGCAAAAGCGCTCCGATCTGCGAGACGGGATAAAGCACGGCAAATTCGCTTAGCGGGATCGCGGTCAGCGGAATGGCTTTGCCGACTTCTGTCTTTTTCCGCTTTTTGCGTCCATTGTCCCCTTCCGATTCGTCGGCAACGACTTCTTCCAGGAACTCGTTAAAGTCGCGTATGGTCGGGCGATTCTGCTGGGTCGAGAACTCCATCTCAATGAGTTTGGTGTTCAGGAGAATGCACGAGTCGCCGAAGCCTTCATTGACCGCCGAGTTGTAGTAGCCGATGCCGGCGTAGCCGCTTTTCAAGAGGAAGGCAACCGGGACATATTCTGCCTTTGTGTCGGCGCCGATCAGCTTCAAGAAGTCCTTGCGGTCCATGGTATCCCCCTCCAAAAAGGAGGGAGTTTACTTGCCGCAATTGAGTCTTCCGTGAGCGGGGTCTGAAAATCCCGTGAAAATCGGTAGGACCGAACGCTCTTGCGAACGATGAATTTTGGCGCTTCCGCCGTTTCTTTCTCCGTTCGCTGTTCCGCGTTGTGGGGAAAATCCGCTTGACTCTCCCCTTACGGGAGACCGCCTGAATTGACTCGTTTACCACACGCCCAGGCAGCATCCCACGCCGCTGCCGGTTAAGGACAGGGCCCTTCTTGCGAACGGCAATTTGAGATACTCGTCCCGGCTGAAGACCAAACGGCCATCCTGAATGGTGTGGGTAACGTGCGTGGCATGCTCGAAGGGGTCGCCGTCGTACAGGACGAGATCTGCGACCTTGCCTGCCTCTACGCTGCCGAAGCGGTCGTCGATGGCGAGAATCTTTGCGGCGTCGAGCGTGATGGCGGCCAGGGCGCGGTCGAAGCCAAGGCCGTTGACCATCGCCATGGCGGCCTCGAAGCGTGCGACACGCGTCTTGGGGACATACGATTCATAGCCCGTGCCGATGGCCAGCGGGATCTTATGATCGGCCAACACGGCCGCGTTGCCCAGGTAAATGTTGAAAGTCTCCATTTCGCTGGGGCGCTGCATGGTGGGATGAACGACGACCGGCACTTTAGCCTCCGCGATGTGATCGGCCATCAAGTACGCCTCGGCAGCCAAGTCGAGTTCGGCTCTCAGTTTGAACTCCGATGCCAGGCGCAGGGCCGTTTCCAGGTCATCGGCACGGTGGCCGCTGAAGATCACCGGTAACTTTCCCTCCAGCGCCAGATTCAAAGCCTCGAGCTTCAAATTTCGCGAAGGTTTCTTATCTTCGTCCTTGGCGGCGGCGCGTTTGCGGGCATCGGACTGGGCCTGGGTCAACGCGCTGCGCACGATATTCGCCGTGGCCATGCGCGTTGTCGGGGCCTTGCCCGGGTAGGTATGCTTGGGCGTCTCGCCGAGATTGATTAGTAGGCCGGCGGGGAAGCGAATCGTCATCTTCTCAACCGTCGGTCCGGAGGTACGGAAGATCCCCGTCTGGCCGGCGATGACGTTGGCTCGGCCGGGATGGGCGTGAATGACCGTGATGCCTTGCATGCGCAGAAACTCAAGCAACGGTTCGTTGGGATTGAAGGCGTCGAGCACGCGGAGATCGGCCTGATTGGGATCGCTGACCTCGTCTTGATCTTGATCCGCGGGGAGGTTCAAGGCGCCGGTGGGTGGCACAACGGTATGGGCGTCAATCAAGCCGGGCGTGACGACGGCCGCGGTGACTATCGGAATGTTATCCGGGAGCTTAACCTGGTCGCGCGGGCCAACCGCTTCGATCTTTCCGTCCTTTACGATGATGATGCCATCCTTGATCGTGCCTTTGCCGACAGTGTGGATGCGACCGGCAAGAATTGCGTAGTGCTTGGGGGCATCCTTAAAGGCGGGGGCCTTTTCAGGGACCCCAGGCGCTTGGACGGCTGGGAGCGGTTTAACGGAATCCGGTTTCTTGGTCAGCCGACCCCGATCCTTGGAAAGGGCGAAACTACCCGTTTGATAAGTCCAATCCTTGGAGCGATCAAAGACGCGCCGCCCGTCGATGTAGGTCTCGTCAACGTGCGTGTATACGCTGAAAGGCGAGCCGGACACGACTACGAAATCGGCGTCCTTGCCTTTCTCCAGGGAACCGAGCCGATCATCGAGATGCAGCATTTTGGCGGGATTGATTGTCAGCGCCTTGAGGGCGGCCTCTTCGGACATGCCGCCGCGGACGGCAATGGCGCCGGTGCGGAGCATGAAGCGCGACTCGGTGATGAAATCGTCGGTGTTGATAGCCACCAGCACCCCGGCTTTTTCGAGGATCGCCCCGTTTTCTTCCAGAAGCCCGGCGGTCTCCATCTTGCCGCCGGGGCTATCGATCAACGTCATGGACACGGGGATCTTGCGCTTGGTCAACTCGTCGGCCACGCGATAGCCTTCCGTGCCGTGCTGGATCACCAGTTCGAAGCCGAACTCCTCGGCGAGGCGCACGGCCGACATCAGATCATCGGCGCGGTGGGTGTGAAAGTGAACGGTGCGTTTCCGCTCCAGGACTTCCACGAGGGAAGCCAGCCCAAGGTCGGATTCCGGAGGAGTGCCTTCCTTGCCGGCTTCCACGGCCTTGCGATAGGCGGCCCATTTCTTCTGATAATCCTGAGCCTTGAGGAATTGTTCGCGTTGCATGGCGGTCAGCTTCATGCGTGTGCCGGGAGGCTGCTTGGAGCGCGTGAAGTTGAAGTTCTTGGGATTCTCGCCGTTTGCCATCTTCAGACCGCCCAGGACCTTCATGTCGGGAATGCGCATTTCTTCCACGGTTTCACCGCGCAGCTTGACATAGAGCGTCTGCCCGCCGATGACGTTGCCGCTGCCGGGCATGATGTTGGCCGTGGTGATGCCGCCGGCCACGGCCATGCGAATGCCGGGATCATCGGGCCAAATGGCATCAAGAGCCCGAAGGCCGGCCTGCACCGCGCCGCTGCCTTCGTTGCCGTCTTGATGAGCGGGCACGGCCGGCTTGGGATAGATGCCGATATGCGAGTGGGTATCGACCAGCCCGGGCATGATCGTCTTGCCTTTGAGGGAAAGAATCGTCGCCCCGTCGGGGATTGTGACCTGGTCCTTCGTGCCGACAGCGACAATTTTGCCCTTGGAAACAATCAGGATGCCGTTCTCGATCGGCGCGCCGGCCGCGGTCAAAAGGTGATCGGCCAGGAAAACAACCGGGGCATTCTTGACCGGGCGGTCGTCGCCGCGCGTGGTTGGCTCGATGGAGAAGAAACAGATGATGGCAACACAACAGAAAGCAACGCGACGCATGAAAGTCTCCGTAGATAACCGAATTTACGTTTTTGCTGAGACGTTAGTTTCGCGAGCCTTGAAGCAAAATGCAAATTACAAAACGCCGCTAACCGAAATATCCCTGCCGCCACAGAGAGGTGAGGTCCATCGATAGGGCCACTGTAATGTGCAAGGCCGCGCCTAGCCAGATCGAGCGGGTCTTCAGACTCATGAACCCCAGCGCCAGGCCGGCGACGATGGAGGCACAGCACTCGGGCAACGGCTTGGTGAAGTGAATCATGCAATAGGGCACCATCATGACGAGGATGGCATAGGCGCCGAAGCGATGCTTAATGCCATGCAGAATGAAGCCGCGAAAGAAGAATTCCAAGAAAATGAACTGGGCCGTATAAAGCAGTTCCCAGCACCAAAAATGCGGCCACAGGACCTGGCCCCGCGCCAGATGGTAAAACGGATAAGTCTCTTGAAACCGCTGGTATTGCGACATCCAGGCAACGAGCGGTCCCATGAGAACGAGCATGCCCACGTAAATCGGCAGGCCGGAGAAAGCTCCCTGCAGCTTGGTGCCGTAGTCCCGGATCCGCTCACGGAACAAAAAGCGAATTACCAAACTGGGCACTACAAAATAATCCACCGCGCACCAGCATGCCCACCAAGTCAGCCGGTTGAATTGCGCGTTTTCGCTGAAGTTCATACAGGCGATCAAGTCCGCCGCGAGTTGCTTTTGACCGATCGTCTCCAAAAAGTTGGCGACCAGCCGATGGCCTTCCTGCATGCCAATGAAATGTTGCACGGTCAAGGAAACAGCAGCCGTAAACAGAACGCCGACCACCTTAACGTCCAAGCGGCGCGACGAGGGTGAGGCGAGAAAGGCGCGCGACTCTTCCTCGGTTCGCTCGAGCGGTTCGAGGAAGAATTGCAGCCACCGGGGACGTTCGGTCTTATGGCCCATGGTAGAAGCATCGCCGCCGATTAATTACATGTTCGTCTTATCATCGCCGGTCACATGGAGAAGCTTGTCCAGGGTCGTAGTCAAATCCGCGTCATGCTCGTGGTCTTTCGTGTATAGGCGGCAGATCGAAAGGCTGGCGGGCAGGCGTGTGAATTGTTCATGTTCACTTAGCGCGCCGATGACGTCGCTAGCCGGCTCCAAGACGAAATTCTGACGGGAAACGCCCGCGCTTAGAGACCGATGATAATGCCGTGCGACATCGGCTCGAAAAGCCAAGCTTTTCAACGGACTCGGCAGCATGGCCCGCACGCGACGCTCAACAAGATCGGCATCCGTGAAAATGCTGGCCAATTCGGATTGGCCCTGCTCAAAGTGTATGGTGCGCTCACAGGCCATTTTCCAGTGGACGCGCCGGTTCAAAATCGCCTGCCACGCGACGCCCAGCTCGCGTTTTCGCGGGTCGGCATCATCGATCCACCGCTCCACTTCCGCGAGGAGCGACCACTCCGTCAGCTTGCGGTAAGCCTCCAGGTGCTCGAGCGGGTTGCCCGGAAAAAGGCGCTCCATGGTTGGCCCGAACAAGTCACCGAGCGCCAAGTCAATGGCTCGAGCCGTGCGATGAAAATAAAGCGTTCGAAACAGCTTTTCGCGCGCCTCTATGAAGTGCTCCAGGGCCGGCAGGCCCTTCGCGTGCAGAGTCAGTCCCTGCGTCGTAAAGAAGCTGTAATGCAAGAGCCGATTGAGGTCGAAAGCCTGCGGCCCATGCCCGGCCATGTAGCTGTCGCGCAGCACGAAATCCATGTTGTCCACGGTATAGACGCCGCTGAAGAGCGCCCGGAGCAGACGAAGCCAGTGAGGCGCATCGACGATAGTAGCATCGCCAGGCCTTTTGATTAGATACGCCACCTGTTCCGGTTGCAGAATCTCCGTGGCCAGTAGCGAGCCATGGGGGTTGCCACGCAGACACTTGATGACCTCGGCCAGTTCTGTGCGAATAATATGTTGTCCCAAATCTTCATGGGTCAGTCCATACCGATCCAAATAGTGATCGTCAAAGAAATGGCCGTATGGCCCGTGACCGACATCGTGAAGCAGAGCCGCTACGCGAGCCAGACTCTCAACGTAGGCCAGTGAAGGCGCCGGTTCTTTGGCACACGCTTCAGCAAGGGAAGGATAGAGATGAGTAACGGCCCGGCTGGCCAAATGCATCGAGCCCAAAACATGCTGAAAACGCGTATGCTCGGCACTGGGATAAACCCACCAGGCGCTCTGCAATTGATGGATGCGCCGGAGCCGTTGAAGCCACGGATGGTCGATTAGCGTTTGCTCGGCGATCTCATCCGGATGGTGCGATGCGGTATACGCAATGTAGCCATGCAAGGGATCGCTGATCAAACTTTCGCGATCAAAGCGGGTGGCAAACATTTCTTATTGGTTCGTTGTTCGTAGTTTGTTGTTCGTTGTTAGTGTACCTGTCGATTCCTGCTAACTACTTTATGCGGATGGACAGTGACAATCGACCATTTCGCTTGCAACGAACCACGAACCACGAACCACGAACCACGAACCACGAACTACGAACTACGAACTACGAACAAACTAAGTATGCACTGCGTCAAACATGGCCAGGGAGACAGGTCCGAAGAAGAACACGGGCAGCCAGGCGGAGAGGGCAGGGGCGAGGAAATCGCTGTCGCCTAATTGTTTGCTGGCAAAACAGGCTGCGAAAAAGATGCCGCATAAGACCAGGCACATGCCGGCGCTGATGAAAACGTTTCGGTTTTGATCGCGAAGAATTACTGACAGTCCCATCACAACCAAAATAATGCCGAGGATCGGTCGCGTTAGTCGCATGTGGAAAACGATGGCCATCGAAGACAGACGTGTCGAGTCGGGCTTTTGCAATTCTTGATAGAGCCCATAGGTGGAAGCGAAGTTAAACCAATTGCGGTGGCGCGTGACCGCGTCAAAATCGACCTGCTTGGTGTGGAGGAAGTATTTGCCGGGGTCGATTTGTTCAAGGATCGGATGATCGGGTTTCAACTCGGGCAGGGTTTCCGGCTTAACGCCGCTTAGCAGCCAGCCTTCCGTGCGCGGCGCCCCGGGCGTTCCCTTGGCAATGTACCGTGCCTGCTTGGCGGTAAGGTGGACCAAGTTGTTGGCAATCGAGTCGGGGATCGTAATGTACATGAGCTTGACAATCATGCTTTTGGGCAAAGCCGACTCCGGTTCCAAATGGATGCCGTTGGGCTCGAAGGCGCTTTGAGGGCGAATTTCGGTTTTGCCGTCCGGGTCGCTTTTTTCGTTCATCAAATGGCTGGCAATTTCGGGCAGGACCAATTCTTGATTGAGGGCGGCCAAGCTGAGCATGATGAACGCGCTTACCAGGACGGGCAGCACCACACGCCTAGTTGACATGCCTGCCGATAGAAGCGGCAAGAGTTCATTGCTGCGTTGCATCCAGGCGACGGTGAACATGGCGGCCAAGAGCACGATAGCTTCGCAAAGGCGATCGAAGATTTGTGGGACCTTATAGCCGTAATACATCCCGATGTGCTGGAGCATTGACTTCAGGCCATGGCTATGCTGCGTGAAGTCGTCGATGTTGGTGAACAAGTCCACCACGACATAGAGGCTGAGCATGCTCAACAGGCAAAAGAAATACGCCTTGAAATAGCTGACGATGAGCAGGCGATCGACGTACTTTATCATTGACGGGGCCCGCTGTCCGTTATCCCTTGTCTGTTGTTTGACTTCGCTGGCGAACTGTCCGAAACCGCGTTTTGAAGAGCGGGCCGCGGACAACGGATGCCGCGTCGAAAAGACAGGACGTATTGGCTGATGTAATCATTCGCGGAAGTGGAGCTCCATTCACCGAAACCGTTAGCCTTCAGTTCTTCGATGGCGGCGCCGGGGCTCCAGCCGTTGTACTCCATGCGATAAACAGCCGTCATAACGCCAGTGCGATTGAGTCCGGCGCGGCAATGCCAGAGAACCGGATAAACGTCCGGGTCGTCCAGGACTTGCAAAAACTGATCGATGGCCGCCGGGCGTTGTTCCGGGGTCTTTAAGCGCGAGATCAAGTCCGGCGCAATAACGATGTAGCGCACCCCCAACTGCCGGCACAGTTCGCTTTCCTTGATCGTGCCCCCGCCAAAGAAGCATCGATCGAGGTCCGGATCAGGATGATCGTCTTGCAGATTGATGATAGTGCGAATGTGAAGGTGCTTGACGGCATCGGCAAAACCCTCAGCGGTCATTTGGCCGCTGCGATAGACTTTGCCGGGTTCGACTTCACGAAGCCGTTTATTATGGGCATAGACGTAGCGGAACTGTAGGGCTGGTAAAGCGACGACCAACGCCAGGATTCCCGCGATCAACAAACTCCGTGACAATCCCGGCATGAGGTTCCGCTCCTCTCCCATCTGATCCGGGTTAGCTATTGTTCCCCGCTTATTGCGCCGTAGAGAAACTCCCCTTCCCAGGGCGGCGGGATTCTGCCAGTTCCGGAGGAAAATCACAAGAGAGAGTGGTATTGGGGCGCCGCCTTGGCAGGGCAATTCGATTTTTCAAGTTGGGCAAGGCAGCTCGCCGTAAGTCCAAGAATGTCGGTCCGGGATGGCTACCCCAATCCACCAACTTCAAACATCGAACTGCCCTGGCCGCCTTGGTGTGTCTGAAAAGCACAGACAGATTGAAATCATCGCTTTTTCGTTTCCCGTCGCCGTCCCGATTAGGGAAACGACCTTTCTTGCCCGAAACCTTAATATCGCTTAATTTTAGGAAAGTTCGTTTCCCTGCTCCCTCGAGTCTGTCTCACGGGGCGGTTTTTGGAGTGGACAGGTTGCAGTTCCAACGGCGCACGATTTAGTTAGGCACAAGTTATTTTGAGCTTGGGTCGTTACGCCAAACGGGCTCGCAGTGGCTAATGGTTCTGAATTGTCAACCGTTGTACGCTGCCCGTTCACTATGTTATGTGACAGGGCCCTCCCCCTCATACACCCCCCACCCCGGAGTACCTGGAGACGGGAGTGCCAGTTGCTAAACGAATCACAATGGAACCTCGCCAAATCTACGGCCTGTTCATGTTCCTGGCGCTGGCAGTCTTTGTGCTGGCGCGGCACTACCAGCCCAAATCCTCTTCGGCGCCGCGTTTGCCCTGGTGGCAACAGGCCGCGCTGGGCCTGGCAGCGTTCGTTGGCGGGACACTAGGTGCCAAGGCCTGTTTCGCACTTTTCGATGAACGGGCCTGGTCGGGCTTCAAGGCTTGGATGATCGCCTGGACAAGTGACGGCAAGACGATCACCGTTGGGCTAGCCTCGGCGTATCTCGCCGTGGAGTTGACGAAGCTGGCGCTGAGGATCCGCGTCAAGACGGGCGATGGGTTCGCCTTGCCGCTGGCCTTGGCGATGGCTGTGGGCCGGTGGGGTTGTTTTTTCAACGGTTGCTGCTTCGGCACGGAAACATCCTTGCCCTGGGGCGTGGCCTTTCCCAATGATGACTTTGCAACCCGCCGCCATCCGACCCAGCTTTATGAAAGCCTGTTTCATCTTGGCATGGCAGGCGTCCTGTATGAGTTGATTCGGCGCGACCTGTTGCGCTATCAGCGCCTCAAGTTTTACCTCATTTCCTACTGCGTGTATCGCTTTGTGACGGAATTCATTCGCCCGGAACCCGAATGGTGGTTGGGGCTAACGTTTTATCAATGGGTGTCGCTCGCCCTGGCGGGCGGACTGAGCATTCAGTGGGTCTTCGACAGAAGACCTGGCCGGCATGGAGATAGTAGTCTTGGTCTTAAGGCGACAGAAGAAGGCTTGCTTGATAACACAACGGTAACTAAATCAGAATCTACTGGACAAGATTCACCTGCCCAGCTTTCGACTACTCGAAGAAAGCGGCGTCGCAAAAGTAATCGGCGCATCTTTTTCGACATGCTTTTCCTATTCGGACTGCTTAATTTAGCCGGCTTGTGTGGGATTCTTCTCGATGAATACCTCAAGAAAGACTATGTAGTCGTTTGTTTATTGATTCTCGGACTTGGCCTGATTTTCTCCATAAGTGTAGGTGTCACTGTGTGGTTGACGAAAGACCGCTTGGGAAGAAAAGCAATTCAGCGAGCGACGTACGGGATTTTTGTAGTCATTGGCGCACTCAGCATTTTTATTTCGTTAGGCTTTCTTTTCTGGCAGTCGATCGCAGATCTTAAGGCTGGAAAGTGAATATGGGCAACGAATCCTTCATGATTCCCACCTCACCCGATGAAGTTCTCAAGCAATGGGGAATGCCGACCGCTCAGTTCAAGCCGGGTCGTGGCCGGTTAGGGGTAAGCCTCTTCCTGGTGGCACTTTTCGGATTGGGCGGAGTGATTCAGACAGTCGCCTGGCTAGTAAACCATTCCGGCATCTGGTTATTTCAGGCGATGGTCTGTTTTGTTGGCAGCTTCTTGGCCTACGCCATGCTAACCCGGCTCTACCGTCTGAATGTGTTGGTTTTTCCCCAGGGGCTGGTGGTCGTCAGGAAGGCCCAATTTGAGGTCTGTCCCTGGGAAAAAATAACCAAGATAAAGTTAGCCGAAATAAAACCTAGCCAGCGTGGCAACCTGAGCCGCTTGCTCCCTGGGAAAATCAGCCAAACCCTGTTCATTATTCTTCGGAAGAATCAGTCCCCCTTTGTCTTTGATCAAGATCAGATCAATCACCTCGATAATTTGATAGGCCTTGTCCAAAAGGAAGCGGAAGCGCGGCAGATTCCCTGGCAGGGGCAACAGGCTTTGATCATTTCACATCCCTTCGCAACCCTCACCTCCTCATTTCGAGTTTGACGGTTAGTCAATCCAGCTAGCTTGAATGAATTTGCCATGAATTGATAAAATATGCTTGACATAGCAATCGTAGGCTGCATAAATTAGCAGTAACAGCCAATAGTGAGCTTGATTTCCGGCATAAATTACCAGGATGTGCCTGTGCTGGTGGAAGAGCGCCGTCAAAAAGTGCTAGATCTTGTCAGCCAACGTGGAGCCGTGGCTCTGGCTGATTTGGCGCAATCGATTCAGGTGTCCGAGTCGACGATTCGCCGGGACCTGGATTACTGGCACCAGCAGGGCGTCTTGAAACGGACCCATGGCGGAGCCATTTATCTGGGAGACACGGCTGCGCTGCCGGCTCTGGAAGAGCGGTCGGAAAAGCAGATCGAGGAGAAAAAACAGATCGCGCGGGCGGTCGTAGCCCGGATTCGCGACGGCGATGCCATCTTGCTCGACGGCGGCACCACGACGCTTGAGGTCGCCAAGCTACTGGTGGGGCGATCCTTGCAAATCGTCACCAACAGTTTGCCCATCGCCAATTTGTTCGCCAGCAGCCGGGAGACGGACCTCGTCATGCTGGGCGGCTACGTGTATCCAAAGACCGGCGTGGCGCTGGGCCCGCTCACCGTGAAGATGGCCGAGGAGATTCACGTTCAGCAAATGATTCTGAGCGTCCACGGCATCACGGCGAAGGGGCTCTTCAACAGCAATTTGCTCCTGGTCGAGTCGGAGCGCGGCATGATGCGCTCGGCGGACGAGGTAGTCGTTATTGCCGACCATACCAAGATCGGCCGGCAAGCGCTGGCCTTTCTCTGTGAACTTTCGGCCATTGACACGCTCATCGTCGACAACGGGCTGACGCGGGAGCAGCGGCAGCTGGTTGATTCGAATGTCGCCCGGCTGATCGTGGCGGGAGAAACCGGCAACGGCGTGGCGGGTGAGGGCTTCCAAGCATGAGCACGGCAACCTTGGATCGCTCCGTGGTGGAACGGTTGGTTCGCAATGCTCTTATGCAGCATCTGGGGGCCAACGGCGAGGCGAAAGCGAGCGCGGGACGGCATGGGCCAAGCAATCTGGTGGTGAATATCTCCGCGCGGCATTGCCATGTAACCCAGACGGACCTGGAAAGGCTTTTCGGGGTCGGGCACAAGTTGCATGTTGCCAAACCGCTGTACCAGGATGGTTTCTTCGCGGCTGAGGAGGCGGTGACGATCATCGGCCCACGCCATCGCCTGATCCCCAACCTGCGAATTCTCGGCCCATGTCGCGACCATAGCCAGGTGGAATTGTCCTTCACGGACGCGATCTCACTCGGCCTGGATGTGCCGGTGCGCAAGAGCGGTGACCATCGCGATTCGCCGGGATGCTACTTGATGGGCCCAGCCGGCATCATCGAATTGCCCACCGGCGTCATCCGCCATGAGAGGCATGTCCATCTCGGCCCGATGGACGCGGCTTTCTACGGCGTCAAGGACGGCGATCGTTTGAATCTTCGCATCAAGAGCAGCAGCTCGGCCGTGCTGGAGGATTTGCTGGTGCGGTTTTCGCCATCGTCGAAGCTCGAAGTCCACGTCGACACCGACGAAGGCAATGCGGTGGATTTGCCGCATGCGACGAAAGTGGAATTGTTTAAGTAAACCCCCGATTCCTGACTTCTACGAGGTTAACACAATGGCCGGTTCAACTATGGAAGCCCTCGGCATGATTGAGACCAAGGGCTTGACAGCATTGATTGAAGCTTGCGATGCCATGCTCAAGGCGGCGAACGTGACGCTGTTGGGCTGGCAGAAGATCGGCAGCGGCCTCGTGACCGCGCTGATCGTCGGCGACGTGGCAGCCGTCAAGGCGGCCGTCGATGCCGGCGCGACCGCAGCCGGCCGCGTCGGCGAGGTCATCGGCGTGCAGGTCATTCCAAGGCCGCACGAAGACGTCAGCGCCATCCTGCCCCTGGCCGGAAAGAAACAAGCGGCGGCTGCGGCCGTCAGTTAACAACAAAACCCATAACCACCGTTTAGCGGCGAGCCTCTGGCGAGCGCGCAAACTCCACGAGGGTATTTTAATGTCAACGAACAATCGCAACGGCGTCAACAATCACGAGGCGCTGGGCCTCATCGAAACCAAGGGTCTGATCGCCACCATCGCGGCCACCGACGCCATGTGCAAGGCCGCCAACGTCACGCTTGCCGGCCAAGTGCAAATCGGCGGCGCCTATGTCACGACGTTCGTCCGCGGCGACGTCGGCTCGGTCCGCGCGGCCGTTGACGCCGGCGCCCAAGCCGCGACCGCCAATGGCGAACTCGTCAGCAGCCACGTCATTCCACGCCCTGAAGCCGCAGTGATGGATACGTTTCTAGGGAAGTAACGTTTAGCGGCGAGCCTCCGGCGAGCGCGGCCAGGGTTCCCTGACCGCGCTCGCCGGAGGCTCGCCGCTAAACGAAATGTAGAAAATGAAGATCCTCGTCGCGAATCTGGGCAGCACCAGCTTTAAGTATCGTCTGTTCGACATGAACGACGAACAGGTGCTGGCGCGCGGCGGCGTGGAGAGGATTGGCTCGGAAAGTTCGCCTTCCTTTGTCGAAGCGAACGGCAAACGCGAGGAGTTGCGGCTCGCGGTCAAAGACCATGCGGCGGCGGTACGCCACTGTCTTCAGCAATTGTCCGACCCCAAAATCGGCGGCCTGAAAGATCCTTCGGAGCTCGCGGCCATCGGGTTCAAGACGGTTCATGCGAAGGGGATGACAGGCGTGCAGCGGGTCGACGACAAGGTCCTGTCGGCAATGGATGCTTTCGCCGATGTGGCCCCGGCGCACAATCCGCCCTACGTCAAGGCGATGCGGCTTCTTGCCAAGGAATTGCCGCGGATTCCGCTGGTGGCCGCGTTTGAAACGGGGTTTCACGAAACCATTCCGCTCGCCCAACGGGTTTACGCGGTGCCGCTGGAATGGAAAGAGAAATACGGCATCCAGCGCTGGGGTTTTCACGGAGCCAGTCATCGCTACATCGCGGAAAGAACGGCCCGGCTGCTTGACAATCCTGAGGCGCGAATCATTTCGTGTCACCTGGGCGGCAGCAGTTCGATCTGTGCCATTTCGGAGGGGATGTCGAAAGCGACCAGCATGGGAATGAGTCCCCAGTCGGGCTTGCCGCAGAACAACCGGGTCGGTGATTTCGACCCGTTCGCTTTGCCTGTGTTGATGCGGGCAACCGGCAAGACGCTGGAACAAGTTCTGGACGACTTGGCAAATCGCTCCGGATTGCAGGGGCTCTCTTGCGGCTACAACGATTTGCGCGACATCGAGGAAGATGCCAAGAAGGGCGGCCCGGTTTCGCAGCAGGCCATCGACGTTTATGTCGCCTCCGTTCGACATTACTTAGGAGCGTATTTGCTCCTACTTAATGGGGCGGACGCCATCGTTTTCACCGGTGGCATCGGAGAGAATTCCAGCACGATTCGAGCCTCCGTGTCCGCAAACCTGGACTGGTTCGGGATTAAGTTAGATCTACTACGAAATGATTCAGCAAAAGGTGAAGCGGCCATTCATGCCGCCTCCAGCCGTGTGCAAATCTGGATTATGCCGACCAATGAAGAGCTAATCGTCGCCCGGCAAACGAAGGCGCTTTTGCAAGCGACCAAGTGAGGCACCCATGTTCCTGGCCAAAGTCACCGGCAGCGTGGTCGCGACTCAGAAAGTCGCCTCGATGACCGGGCACAAACTGCTGACCGTCGACCCGCTGCGCGTCGATCCGACTCTTCGCGACAAGCTGGTGAGCACGGGCCGAACGTTTGTCGCGGTCGATACCGTCGGCGCGGGCCTGGGAGAGATGGTCCTGATTGTGCAAGGCTCCAGCGCCCGCCTTACACCGGAGACCGAAAAACTGCCTGTGGACACCACCATCATTGGGATCGTTGACAGCGTCAACGTCGAGAACAAGACAATTTTCTCCGCGCGCGATTAGGAATAACACGCCATGCAAGTCACCGACGAACTCATTCGCACCGTCGTCCAGGAAGTGCTTTCGCACATGCGAAACGGGCAGGCTAAACCCACCAATGGAAAGAGCAGGCATTGGGGCGTGTTCGACGAGGTTGACGCAGCCGTGGCGGCGGCCGTGGAAGCCCAAAGGGCCTTCGAGGCACGCGGCCTGGAGGATCGCCGCAAGGCCGTTCAGTGTATCCGCAAAATCTGCTCTGACCAGGCCGAGGAATTGGGCCGGGCCGAGTTAGAAGAGACCAAGATCGGCCGATTGGCACACAAGATCGAGAAACTGAAAGTTATTGCAGACCGCATTCCCGGCGTCGAATGGTTGAAGACGGAGGCAGTAAGCGGCGAAAATGGCATTTCGCTTACGGAATATGCTCCCTTTGGCGTTATCGGGGTTATTACTCCGGTTACACATTCATTGCCAACTTTGGCCTGCAACGCCATCAACATGCTGGCTGCCGGCAACGCGCTGGTCTGCAACCCGCATCCCAGCGGCGCCAAGATCGCTTGTCGAGGCGTGCATCTATTTAACCAGGCAATCCATGAAGCCATCGGCATTGACAACCTCATAACAATCATCTCCACGCCGACGCTGGAATCCGCCCAGGCGATCTTCGACCATCGCGATGTGCGCATGTTATGTGTCACCGGCGGACCGGCTGTTGGACGTGCCGCCTTGAGGAGCCCCAAGCGGGCGATCGTCGCCGGCCCGGGCAATCCGCCCGTCGTCGTGGACGAGACAGCCGACCTCGATAATGCGGCCAAATCGATCATCGCGGGCGGCGCTTACGACAACAACCTGCTGTGCATTGGCGAAAAGGAAGTCTTCGCGGTGGCTTCGATATTCGATGAACTCTGCGAAGCGATGACTCGGAACAATGCCGTCAAGCTCGACGCGAAACAGGTGGAGACCCTAACCAAGGCAGCGTTCGTCAAGGACGACAACGGCAAGGAAGTTGTCAATAAGGACCTGATAGGTCAGGATGCCGCCGTGCTCGCCAAGCACGCTGGACTAACCGTGCCGGCTGATACGGAACTCATATTCGGCGAGACCGATGAATTCCATCCTTTCGTTGATCACGAGCAAATGATGCCGTTTGTTCCCTTCGTTCGCACGCCTGACGTGGACACCGCTATCGCCTTGGCCAAGAAATATGAGCACGGCTTCAAGCACACGGCAGTCATCCATTCGCGCAACGTCGATACGATCACGCGCATGGGCAAGGAGCTGGACACGTCGCTCTACATTCAAAACGGGCCGAGCATGGCCGGCCTGGGCAGCGGCGGTGAAGGTTATTTGAGCTTCAGCATCGCAACGCCGACGGGCGAAGGCGTCACGACGCCGTTGACGTTTACACGGCAACGGCGGTCCACAACGGTGAAGAGTATGCGTGTTTTGTAGTTTAGCGGCGAGCCTCCGGCGAGCGTGTCGCGACGCGCTCGCTAGAGGCTTGCCGCTAATCGAAATGGTAACTTCCCATGCAAATCGGACGCGTCGTTGGCCATGCGGTTTCATCCGCCAAGCATGCCAGCCTGGTGGGTTGGCGGTTGCTGGTCGTGCAATTGCTGACTCCAACCGACAAACCCGATGGTGAGCCGCTTCTGGCCATCGATAATCTTGGGGCGGGGACGGGTGACCGCGTTATTCTTTGCAACGATGGCGCGGAGGCTCGCCGGCTTGCCGGGACCAAGAACTCGCCTGTTCGGTGGTTTGTGTTGGGGCTACCCGAGTAAAGAAGGACAAAGGCGCGAAACGGCAAGCTGGAGTTGGGTCATGCGAATTGCTGAGGTAATTGGAACCGTCACTCTATCCCGTGGTCATCCCAGCATCCAGGGAGCCCGCTGGATGATTGGCGTGCCCTATAGCCTCAAGGCCCTGAGAGATGAGTTGCCTGCCGATGGCGAGGACATTGTCATCTTTGATAACCTCGGTGCGGGATACGGCCATCGCGTCGGTTTCAGCGAAGGCGGCGAGGCCGCTGCTCCGTTTCATCCGGAAAAAAAGCCCGTGGATGCTTATTGCGCCTGTCTTTTGGACCAAGTAGTAATTAACGAAGCTTAGGACACCGACAATGAACGAATACAAACTGAAGGAACAAATCTGCGAGATGGGCCGCCGAGTCTACGCCAAGGGTTTTGCAGCGGCCAACGATGGCAATATCAGCTTTCGGCTTAACGAACGCGAAGTTCTGTGCACGCCGACGATGGTATCCAAAGGCTTCCTCAAGATTGAAGACATTTGCAAGGTGGACTACGAAGGCAAGCAACTCGCAGGAACGCGCAAGCGCTCCAGCGAGATCCTGCTCCATTTGTCTGTTTACAAGCATCGGCCTGATGTGAAAGCTGTTGTCCACTGCCATCCGCCGCATGCGACCGCGTTTGCCGTGGCCGGTGAGCCGGTCCCGAATTGCGTGCTACCGGAGGTTGAGGTCTTTCTCGGTGAAGTGCCGACCGCTGTTTACGAGACACCGGGCACGCAAAAATTCGCCGAGACAATCGTGCCGCTTTTAAAGTCGGCTAACACGATCATTCTGGCAAATCACGGCACCGTAACGTTTGGCCCGGACCTAGAAAAGGCCTTCTGGAACAGCGAAATCATCGACGCCTATTGCAAGATTCTCATCCTGGCCAAGCAACTCGGGCAGGTGAACTACTTCAACAAACAACAAACTAAAGAATTGCTCGAATTGAAAAAGAAGCTCGGTTATGACGATCAGCGCTTTCACAAGGGCGAAAACTGCGACTTGTGTGCGAATGACTCGTTTGGACGCGGGTACATGGAGGAAAAGGCGGTTGTCTCCCCAAGCAGCAACGGCCATTCGGCGCAAACTCGAGACGTTGATACGCTGGTCAAGCTCGTGACCGAACAAGTAATGGCCGCATTGGCCAAGGCATAAAATTACTGCCCGTTTAGCGGCGAGCCTCTGGCGAGCACGAACAGGATCACCATGAAAGTCTCCATAATCGGCGGCGGCGGTTTGGTCGGCAGCATGACGGCCTATGCCCTTCAATGCGGCGGCGTGGTCAGCAGCATCTGCGTGATCGACGCTAATAAAGACACGGCCCAAGGCGTGGCCACCGACCTCCTTCACGGCGCTTGTCTGGTTGCGGACCAGCGCATAACCGCCGGCGACATGAGCGATATTCCCTCCAGCGACATCATCGTTATCACGGCCGGCTTGCGACGCAAGCCCGACGAGAGCCGGCTCGACCTGATCAATCGCAACGTTGATTTGTTCCTTGGTTTGCTCGATCAGGTCAAGGCGGCCGGCCTGAAGCAGAATGCGTATCTGGTCGTCGTGAGCAATCCGGTTGATGTACTCACCCATCTCGCTGTGCAGCGTTCCGGTCTTGCCTGGCAGCGCGTCATCGGTTTGGGAACCCAGCTGGATACGGCTCGCTTTCGCAGCTACTTGGCCAAGCGCCTGAAAGTGCCGGCCACACAGGTGCAGGCGATGATCCTCGGCGAGCATGGGGACAGCATGGTGCCGGTCTGGTCGAGCGCAACTATCGCAGGGCTGCCGTTGGAACAATGGCCCGGTTTTAGCCCGGTAGTGCAAAGGGAAGTTTTCGAGGAAACGAAGACGGCCGGAGCGACGCTCATCAAGCTCAAGGGCGGCTCCGGTTTCGGCGTCGGTTTGTCAATTCGGGAAGTGGTTCACGCTCTGGCCCAAGACAGCCGACGTGTCCTTCCTGTCTCCACCCTACAGCAGGGGTTGTATGGGGTTCGCGAAGTGTGTTTGTCCGTGCCGACCGTCGTTGGCTGTGGAGGCGCGCGTCAACAGATTGAGTTGGCGTTAACGCCGAAGGAACGGCTTGGCGTACAGAATTCGGCCAAAGTGCTGCGGGAGATTATCGACCAAGTGGAACGGCGCATTGGCGGTTCACCCGCGCGAATCAATGGAAGAAGCATTCCAAGAGCGGCATGGACCAGCAATTAGTTTAAGGACAAGCGCGTACGCGCTCGTCAGAGGCTCGCCGCTAAACGTAGTATGGCGCCATGACTCAGAAATCCCTTGATCATAAACTGGCTCGCATTCATGCCGATCCGCATGGCGCCAAGGATTTCCTCCTTGCCGATGCCAAGGACGCGGACATGGCGTTTGGCATCGGCGCTCCTGGACAATCACCCGAAGCGCACACCGGGGAGTTGCGTTACCGGAGCCTTTCCGAGTATCGGGCTAACATCGAGCAGATTGTCGAACAGGGGCATGTTGACATAATGCTCATGTCCGCCAGCACGAGCGAAGTGCTGACGCTGTACAAACGCATTTTTGATAAGAGCAACGTGACGCCTGCTGCACGGGCCAACGATACGACGGACGTTCACGTCCTTCGCGGCGGCAAGTATTTCGCTAATCCCTCGCTGCCATTTCGTTCCGCCTCGCTTGACCATATCCAGTGCGGACATCTCGATTGCGCCCCGGAGGAACGACAACATGGTGTCAATCTAGGCCTTTACAGCATCACCTTCAATAACGACACGGGCCTCGATCGCGACGCTCTTGAAGAGTATAAGGCGTTTCGTCTCGAAGCGGAACATAAAGGCTTCCGCCATTTCCTGGAAGTATTCGACCCCAATCAACCTAACGCAATTGACCCTGCAAAGGCGCCCGGTTTTATTAATGACGCGATTGCCCGCACCCTAGCCGGCGTGACCTCTGCGGGGCGGCCCCTGTTTCTCAAGATGGTATACCACGGGCCCAAGGCGATGGAGGAACTCGTTCAATACGATCCTCACCTGGTCATTGGCATCCTTGGCGGAGGCGCGGGAACGACCTATGATGCGTTCAAACTCTTAAGCGAGGCTAGGAAATACGGCGCCCGCGTCGCTCTGTACGGACGCAAAATCAACCATGCGGAAAATCAACTCGCCTTCATTCATTTGCTGCGCTACATTGCCGATGGTGAAATCACGGCCGAAGAAGGGGTGCGCGCCTACCACGGCGTCTTAGAAAACCTCCGCATCAAGCCGCACCGATCCCTAGAAGATGACATGGTGCTGCACACCAATATCATGAGCTACGGCGGTAATGGCGTCAGCATCAGCTTGCCGCCTTCTTCGACGAAATTCAGCAAGACTGCCTCTGACTCAGGTGCGAGCTGTTCCTGTAACGGCAAGCAGAAGTCAGCGACATTCAACACCCAGCATGCGGAATGCTCCTGCCCGACTGGATCCGGAGCGGCTTCCGCCAATGGTCATGCCGCCGGCAATGGCACAGTCGATTTCAGCAAGATGACCACGGGGGAGAAGATCGCGTATCATCGGGCGCGGTGGAATCGGATATTAGGGTAGTTAAACAGTCGTCCTTTTCACTGTTCAGACTCATTTCCTTCTCCACCTGCCCTTGTGATGAGGACGCGTAAGCATTTCATCACTAATCGTGCCCTAAAGTGGACAATCCAAAGGCCTTCTCTCAAATGCCACTTTGTGCTAATTTATCCTGGTGAATATTGCTTCCCGCGCTGCCTCGGCGGCGCTGCTCGCAGACGGAGGAATTTGTGGCTTCGATCGAATACAGTCAGGTGCGCCGGGGCATGGTCATCAAGGGCGATGATGGCCAGCTCTACACTGTCATGGACCGCGACCTGAATACGCCCGGCAATTGGCGGGCGATTTTGCAGCTCAAGCTCAAGAATCTGAAAACCGGTTCCATCGCCATGAACCGCGTTCGACCACAGGACAAAGTCGAGCAGGCTTACCTCGATAAGCGCGAAATGCAGTATCTCTACAAAGAGGGCGATGACTACGTCTTCATGGACACGGAAACTTACGATCAAATCTCGCTATCAAAGGATTGGGTCGGAGATCAAATGTTGTTCATGAAAGAAAACACCAATGCGCAAGTCGTGTTCTACGAAGGCAAACCTATTAGCCTGGAACTACCTGCCACGGTTGAATTGAAGGTTATTGACACGGAGCCTTCCGTGAAAGGGGCAACGGCGGCGGCTCAGTATAAGCCGGCCGAGTTGGAAACTGGATTCAAAGTAACCGTGCCGCCGTTCATTGGCATTGGGGAGATGATCCTGGTGGACACGCGCACCGGCGAATACTTGAGCCGGGCCAAACAATAGAAGTTTAGCGGCGAGCCTCCGGCGAGCGCAGACGCAGTCGCCGGAGGCTCGCCGCTAAACGGTTTAACGTGCCTGAATTCCTCATTACCTTGACGACGGATTTTGGCCTGGAATCGCCTTACTTGGCGGCGATGAAGGGCGCCCTCCTCAGCGTAAATCACTCGGTTCGGCTCATCGACCTAACCCATCAAATCCCCGCTCATGACATACGTTTTGCCGCGTTCTTCCTGGCGGCCAGTGTTCCCTATTATCCTGCCGGCACACTCCACGTGGTCGTTGTTGATCCCGGAGTAGGGACGGACCGCGCGATTCTTTATGTCGAGGTGGCCGGACAGCGCCTGCTGACGCCGGACAATGGCTGTCTGACTCGGATATTCGAAACAATGGGGCCTCCAACCACGCTAATAAGAGTACAGGAGCCCCACTTTTGGCGCGAAGTGATATGCGATACCTTCAACGGTCGGGACATATTCGCTCCCGTGGCGGGCCACCTGAGCTTGGGCGTCAAACCGAGCAAGCTGGGCCCGATTGTCAAGGAATGGGTCACGCTGGAAATTCCCAAGCCCGTGACTACATCACATGGCGTGCAGGGCGAAGTCCTCTTCGTCGATCACTTCGGGAATTTAATTACCAATATCCCCGCCTCGTTAGCGCAACGACGTCCGAATGCTTTAACCGTAGGCAACCGGTTACTGCACCGGTTTGCCTGGGTTCGAACCTACGGCGAAGCCAAAATCGGCCAGCTGGCCCTGTTGGTTTCAAGCGTCGGCAACCTCGAAGTGGCTATTGTCCAAGGCGATGCCGCGAAGCGCCTTGGAGCCGGCGTAGGCACGCCTATTGACGTGGGCTTTGCGGATTAGCGTGCATACATTCCTCTTTATGGAACCCACACGCAAGCAACTAGAACAATGGGACCGCGATCACGTCTGGCATCCCTTTACGCCGATGCAGGCCTACGCCGACGAAAGGCCGCTCATCATCGAGCGGGCCGAAGGATGTCTGCTGATTGACCTCGACGGCAAGGAGTACATCGACGGAGTATCTTCCCTTTGGTGCAACGTCCACGGCCATCGCGTGCCGGAACTCGACGCGGCAGTCCGCGGCCAACTCGATCGGGTGGCTCATTCAACGCTTTTGGGAATAGGCAATGTGCCGTCGATTCTGCTGGCCCGGCGCCTTGTGGAGCTAGCGCCGCAAGGGTTGAATCATGTTTTTTTCTCCGACGACGGCGCCACGGCTGTCGAAGTGGCTTTGAAAATGGCTTTTCAGTACTGGCGGCAATGTCCGCATCCGGAACCTGGAAAGACGCGGTACCTTTCGCTTGGCGGCGCCTATCACGGCGATACGCTAGGCGCTGTTAGCGTGGGCGACCTGGCCCGTTTTCATGAATTGTTTCAACCCCTGCTTTTTCCGAGCTTTCGCGCTCCCAGCCCATATTGTTACCGCTGTCCCTTGGGCCTGGAGCGGAAGACTTGTCACATCGAGTGCGTGGAGGTGCTGGCAAACCTGGTGCGCGACAATGCGGAGACGTTAGCCGCCGTCGTAATCGAGCCGATGGTCCAGTGTGCCGCGGGTATGATCACGGCGCCCGATGGTTATCTCCGCCGTGTTCGTGAAGTGACACGCGAATATAATATCTTGCTGATTGCGGATGAGGTGGCCGTCGGCTTCGGCCGCACTGGGACGATGTTCGCCTGCGAGCTAGAAGGCGTTGTCCCCGACTTTCTATGTCTGGCCAAGGGATTGACGGGAGGCTATCTTCCCTTGGCGGCAACTTTGACAAACGAGGTGATTTATAACTCGTTTTTGGGGCGCCCGGAGGAAGGCCTCACCTTTTATCATGGGCATACCTACACTGGCAATCCTCTTGGGGCGGCCGTGGCTCTTGCCAACCTGGACTTATTCCAGGCAAAGGGCTTGCTGGATGCGCTACCAGAAAAAGTTGAACGCCTTCAAAGGCATCTTCGGCGAATAAAAGAACTGCCTGTCGTGGGTGATGTTCGTCACCGAGGCTTGATCGCCGGGATCGAACTCGTTTCCGACAAGGCTGCTAAACAGCGATTTCCGAGCGATCAGCGAGTGGGCGCGCGGGTCTGCCGCCTGGCCCGCGAGCAGGGTGTTTTATTGCGGCCCCTTGGAGATGTCCTGGTGGTAATGCCGCCTCTAAGCATCGATGTTTCTTTATTAGACCGCCTTTGCAGCGTGCTTTACAATTGCATTGAGAAAGTCGCCGCGAATCCTTAGGAATCGGCCAACGATAACCTTGGTCGTCTGCAACAGGAGCAACATTTTACCAGCCCGCGGCGTCAGCAAGCACGCATTCCTTAGTTCTTGCTGGCGCTGCGGGCTGCTGAAGAAAACGATGCAAGGCCTCTTCTTCACAGGCACAGATACCGGAGTCGGCAAGACGCTCATCACCGCCGCCGTAGCCCGCACTCTCCGCACTCAAGGGCATGACGTTCGCCTTTGCAAGCCGGTGGCCACCGGGGCGGCCTGGGTAGAGGGACACTGGCTCAGCGATGATACGCTACGCCTAGCAGAGGCCGAAGGGAACCTCGAAGCTTGGCAAGACATAACGCCCTGGTCCTTTCCTGATCCGGTCGCGCCCCCGGTCGCAGCCCGCTGCCAGGGAATTCGTCTATCATTGGATGAAATGGCAGCGGCCGTGCGCCGGCGGAGCAGACCGGAAGCCCGCGTTTTGGTGGAAGGTGTCGGCGGATTGTTGTGCCCTTTGACGGAGGAGGCCACCGTTGCCGATCTCGCTCAGGAATTGAAATTGCCTCTAATTGTTGTGACGCGCCAATCATTGGGAACCCTGAATCACACTTTGCTGACCCTCGAAGCAGCGGCGTCACGCGGATTGCCCGTTGCCGGGATCGTCGTGAATCAAACGATGCCGGATCAAGGGTTAGCCGACCAGACCAATGTGGAAGAACTAAAAAAACGGATTCGGATCCCGATCCTGGCCGTCCTGTCACATCAAAATAGTGCGCCGTCTCATGACCTATTAGGCTTAGCGGAGGTCGATTGGAATCGGCTCTGCCATTCGGAAGCCAGATCGAGAATTAAGTGTGAGGAGCACTATCCCGCATGGAAACCGTGAATATCCAGTGTGGCCATTGCGGCAACCTGATGGGCGTGGAGATTGCCTTTCTGGGCCAGCAACTCCGCTGTCCCAATTGTCAGGAAATCGTGGACGTGCCAGCGCCTCACCAGGAAGAGCCTCCCGCGGAAGCCCCGCCTGTGGAAGTCCCGCCCGTGAACTCCTCACCCGTGGAAACCCCAACTGTGGATTCCCCAGCCGTGTCGCCGGTCGCCAACGACCTGATTGTTCCCACTCTTTCGGAGGTCATGGCTCACTTCCAAATTATCCCACCTACGGATCAGGACAGTATTTTCAGCGTCAATGAGTCTGGCGGGGACGGGTTGTTCGACGATCCGCTTCCTCAGGTGGAAATGCCCCTGGAGTCGGGTTGGATGCCTCTCTCCAGTCAAGCAACCCCGCCAGCTCCCGCTGCGGAACTACCCGCCCCGCTTCAGGAGGCAGCCATGCCGCTGCCCCCTGGGTCCGGAGCGGAAACGGGACTGCCGCCGCCTCAAGTTGAAGCACCGATCGCTAGTTATACACCGGAAGCGGTCAATGCCTTCGCGCCATCATCCATCCCAGTGGACGCGCTGCCCGTCGGGGAATCTGCGACAGCGGAAACTTTCTCCGCACCCTCTTTGTCCCTAACAGATTCACAACATTCGGTCTTGCCCATGTCCGCCGTGCGCATGCCCAAGACAAGGCCCTGGCTGGTCCCCATGTTGATCATTCCGCTGATTTCCTATTCGATTCTGGCCACCATCGCCGCCGCGATCCTCTATGCGGAGAAACAAAGGCAGGTTCATCCGCTCGAAGCGATTCCGGATCAGGGGGAAAATAAAGGGGCGACGCGCAGCAAAACTGGCGCGGTGAAATTGCCTGATCCCGCCCAGCCTCTGCCCAATCGATTGAAAGTGGCGCTCGGCGACTCCATAAGAATCGGCGACCTGGAGGTGACCCCGGAAAAAGTCGAACGCAGACAAATCCATTACGAATCAAGGCGCCAAGGGTCGTCGCCCGATCCCACCCGATATGACGCCCTGGCTCTTGTCCTGCATCTGAAAAACATTTCCCAGGACGTTGTCTTCAAACCGATGGACCCCTATTTCACGCGGCAGTGGAAACCGAAGAATGGAGGTCTGATGCCTTACACCTATCTTGCCGTGGGCGATCATCATTTTTATGGCGGTCCCCTCAGCATGCAAGATGTGCGCGATCACCAGCTCAGCGTGGCCGGTCAAGATTTGGATCAAGAACTCCGCTCCGGCGAAGAGTTCACCACCTTCATCTGCACCGATCCAGATGATCCGCTCAAGAAAACTCTCGAAGGGCACAACGATTCCGATCCCTTGCTTTGGCGGGTCCAGGTGCGGCGCGGCCTGGTCCGCGTTCACGAGCGCGACGTCCCGGCCACGGCCGTCATCGGCGTACAGTTTTCCCGCAAGAGCATTCAATGAAAAAGTTGCAGGAAGGCTTGCGTACTTTAAGAGCAACTTCTATAAAAGAGCAATATAAGGATGTTTTTGCTAGCACAAGCAAGTCCATATATGTTCAACGACTGAAAGCAGGCCAATTTGATCTGCTAGGGGATGCCAGTCAGAGTGTAGCTGCGGGATAAAAGCCCAAAGTCTTTACCGCTTCCAGGCCTGGAATAGCGTAGAAAAGCCGCCGAACGGGAATTCCGCTCGCGCAAGCGATTGTAGACTATTAATCGTTTGGGCATCGCAATAAGCCCCTTTCCCTTACCGTTTGAACATGGGTCTCGGGCGCCTGCCTCGGTTTTTTTGTTTATCCTCGATTCTATATCACTCAAGAAGGAGCAGCCGTTTTTTTGGCGGCAAGGACGACTTATGAAACTCACGCGCGCTTCCAGCTATGCCATACATGCCCTCGCCTTTATGGCCGCGCAAAAGCACGACCGGCCGATGGCCTCCCACAACGTCGCCCAATCTGAAGACATCCCGGAGCGCTTTCTTCTGAAAGTTCTAAAACCCTTGGTTTCGGCGCGCATTCTGCACTCCGTCAAGGGCCCCAATGGCGGCTACCGTCTGGCCAAATCACCCAGCGATATCACCATGCTGGATATCATTGAAGCGGTTGACGGGCCGATTCGCGGTCAGGCCCCCTTCACCGCTCAAGAGGGCAATGGCGGCCTCAATCGCAAATTGGAAAACATCTGCAAGCAGATGGCAGTTCAAACGCGCCGCCAGCTCGAAAAGGTTCGCGTGTCGGACTTGGCCACTGGCAAAAGATAAATCTTCTGGGTTGGCAAGCGGCTAGGCGGTTTATACCTACTCCTGTGCAATCGCATAGAATTCCTTTCGCGGGTTCTATGCACACTTATGGGCTGGGCGGATTCAACCGAAAATGCTCGATCGGATCATGGCGGCTGAAGGCCGATAGCGGACTCTCATGGCTCTCCGCGTTACCAATATCCGCCTCGGCGTGGATGAGCCGGAATCAGCGCTCTCCGGCCGGTTGGCGAAGTTACTCGGGTTGCCGCCGGAGGCTCTGGGTAGTTGGCGGATTCTCCGCAAGAGCCTCGACGCCCGCGACAAGGACGCCCTACAATTCGTCTATCAAGCCGAGGTTCGTCTTCCCGAAGACGAAGCGCGCGTTCTGGAGCGGATTCGGGGCCGTGTCGATGCGCCGGCCCAGGTAGAGCCATTTCACGAAACTCCCTTTGAGATACCACCGGCGGGATCGCGAGCTCTGGATCATCGTCCCGTGATCGTGGGTTCCGGACCGGCCGGGCTCATTGCCGCTTATTTTCTTGCCGAGCAAGGGTATAAACCCCTTGTGCTGGAGCGGGGTCGGGCTGTCCGCGATCGTATTCGCGAAGTGCGCGCCTTTGACGAAGGCGGCCCTTTGGATCCCGAAAGCAACTACCTTTTCGGAGAAGGAGGAGCCGGCACTTTTAGCGACGGCAAGCTCACTTGCCGCAATTCCGGCCCCGATGTTCGCCGGGTCCTTGAATTGTTTGCCGAGCACAAGGGCAAGCCGTCGGTCGTTTATGAAAATCGGCCACATCTGGGCAGCAACCGTTTGCCGGCCGTGGTCAAGGCGATTCGAAGAGGCCTCGAGGCTTTAGGGGCCGAGGTACGGTTTTCCTGTCTGGTAGAAGATCTCGACATAGCTGATGGAGAGTTGCGCGGCTTGTTCACTTCTTCGGGCTACATTCCGGCCTCGGTTGCTTTGCTCGCCATTGGGCACAGTGCTCGCGACACCTATGCCATGCTGGTGCGCCGCGGTGTGCCGATGGTGCAAAAGCCGTTTCAAATGGGCGTGCGCATCGAGCATCTGCAGGAAACGGTCAACCGGGTCAAGTACGGCTCGCAGCGCCTCGAAGACCGGCTGGGCGCTGCGGACTATGCCCTCATCGCGCATGGAAAGCACGATTTGTTCACTTTCTGCATGTGTGCCGGCGGCTACATCATGCCCAGCGTATCGGAGCCGGGTTATTTCTGCACAAATGGCATGAGCCTTTCTAAACACGACTCGCCATTTGCCAACAGCGGCCTGGTGGTCACCGTTCCCACGGAAGAGTTTGGCGGTTCGGATGTGCTGGCCGGAGTGCGTCTCCAGGAAAAATACGAAAGCAAGGCCTTCGCGGCTGGGCGCGGGGATTATCTTTGTCCCATCCAACGTGCGGTCGATTTTCTGGCCCAGCGCCGCACGGCGGCCATTCCACCCAATAGTTATCCGCGCGGTTGCGTTTCCGCCGACATTGCCGACTTGGTTCCGCCGCTTATTGTTGAGGCCCTGCGCCGCGGCTTACCGATCATGGACAAACGCTGGCAAGGCCGATTCCTGCCAGAGGCAACGCTGGTCGGTCCTGAAGGCCGGGGCAGTGCACCCGTTCGCATCGTGCGTGATGAAGCAAATCGCGAGACGCCAGGAATCGAAGGACTCTATCCGGTCGGAGAGGGAGCCGGATACGCAGGCGGAATCGTCAGTGCAGCCGTGGATGGATTGCGCTCGGCCAAGGCGATTGTGGCGAAATATGCGCCTTTGGATTCGCAGGCGGTCTCCGCTAATCCTTTCTGATGAAAATGGATCGCATCGACTTAGTTGGAATTTGATGCGGAATTCTCTTCGGCCAAGTGTTCCGCCCGGACGATGTGAAGCAAGGAGCAATAAACGACTTTGTCGGCAATCGTACTCCCTTGCTGCTCTGTCAGGCCAATGTCAATTGTTGACCGAGTAAGCAATGCCATTTCCGGATGGCGTATGTCGTACGTTGTGCCGTCAGATAGATAGACACGAACGGGAATAAATGGGCGGCGTCTAAGAAGCTCTTCTAATTTCTCGGGTCGCACAGGCTTACCCCGCCGTTTTGCGTTTTTCCTGCAACTGGTTCAGCTTATTGTACAGCGTCTTCAGGCTGATTCCCAGTTCGGCGGCGGCCGCGGGTTTATTGTTGTTGTGTTTCTCCACAACACGCAGCACGTGCTCCATCTCGATTTCGTGGAGGGTCCGCGAACCAGACGCCGAAGGGCCGGAAAGACTGGCCGGTTGCAGTTTGAGCGTCGGAGTCGATCCCGGCGCGGCACAGATATGATGGGGCAAATGTTCGGGGGTGATCATCTCGCCGCCGGAAATGATGTAGGCGTGCTCCATGACATTGGCCAATTCGCGGACATTGCCGGGCCAATCGTGTTCAAGCAATACGTCGACCGCCTCAGGGCTGATCAGACCCGATATCTGGTCAACGGGCCTGCGGGCGGCGCGAGCAAGCAAATGGCGGGCCAGGTCGGGGATGTCGGCCCGGCGCTCGCGCAAGGCCGGCAAGCGAATCTCAAACGTATTGATGCGGAAATAGAGATCCTCGCGAAAATCGTCGCCCCGGATCATGGTTCGCAAGTCCCGATTCGTCGCGCATAAGATGCGTACTTCCGTGCGGAACGGCTCGGTTTCACCAACCCGGCGAATCTCGCCCGACTCTAAAAACCGCAGCAGCTTCACCTGAATGTTCTTGTTGAGTTCACCTACTTCATCAAGAAACAACGTGCCGCCGTTGGCGACTTCAAAAAGGCCCTTGTGATCGCGATCCGCGCCGGTAAAGGCGCCCTTGCGGTGTCCGAATAGCTCACTTTCGACAAGGTTTTCCGAGAGAGCGCCGCAGTTGACGGGCACGAAGGGCATCTCGACGCGCTTGCTCTGCTGCCAGAGTGTGCGCGCGGCCAGTTCCTTGCCGGTTCCCGTCTCGCCCAGAATGAGCACGGTCGAATCGGTCGGCGCCACGGTGGAAATCAGCCGATGAACGCCGTTCATTGGCGATGATTTGCCGACCAATACCGTGGGCCCTTCGGCAGCCTGGACCCGGTTTTGTAGCGCAATGTTTTTATGCTTGAGATCGCGCTTTTCCGCGACTTTGCGCAGGACAGCCTCGATTTCAGCGAGTTTGCAGGGTTTGGTAATGTAGTCAAACGCCCCCAGCCGCATGGCATCGATAGCCGTTTCCATGCTGGCGTGGCCCGTCATCATGACAGCCTCTGTGTCCGGCGCCTGAGACTTGAGTTGTTCAAGAACCTCTATTCCCGTCATGCCCGGCATGCGCAGGTCGAGAATGGCCACGTCAAACGTGCTTTTCTCCAGGGCTTTGATGCCGGCGCGCCCATCCGGGCAAACCGTGACCTCATGTCCCAGTCGCGGCAGTTCGGAACGCATGAATTCCTGCAATGACCGTTCGTCGTCAACGAACAGAATTCGCAGGCTTTTATGCGGCGCAGTAGCCAAACATACCTCCCATTAGGAATCGAGCTGCCGGACCCAAGTAAACCCGCGGCTCAGGCCGCTTCGCGCCGGCGCTTGCCGGAACGGGTCTCCCTTGACTCGTCCTCGGGGCCCTTCATTCCCGATTCCGGATTCCGACTCACCGCTTCTTGATCCTCGACCGGCTTCATGGGCAACCGCACCGTAAAGACGCTACCCTCATTGACGCCCGGGCTGGCGGCTTCGATCTCGCCGCCATGCTGAGTAATGATGCGGTGCGTGATCGTTAGACCTAGGCCGGTGCCTTTGCCCGTTCGGCTGCGCGTGAAGAACGGCTCGAAGATGTTCTCCAGGACTTCCGCCGGCATACCGCATCCTGTGTCCGCGAACACCAATTCGGCCAGTTCATGGTGCTGGCGCAGAGCGATAGTGAGCGTGCCGCCCTCCTCCATACTGTCTAGGGCATTAACAATCAAGTTGAGAACGACGGACTTAATTTCCTGGGTGTTGATCCAGACCCGGATGGGGCCGGTCGGCTCAAAGACGATTTCCTTGCCTTTACGGTTTTGCAGGTGCTGTACCATGTCGAGGACGGACTGCACTAGTTCGGCCAAATCCGTTTGTTCCCGGCGGCGCTCTCCGGTGCGGCTGAATTCCAGCAGGCGCTCGGTGATTTCCTTGCAGCGAAACGCCTCGTCTTGAATCATCTTCAAGTATTTGATGATGACTTCCCAGTCTTGGGTTCGATCCTCGTTACCTTCCAGCTTCAGCTTGAGACTGGGCAGTTTGGATTTGGGCTTCATGAGATCCGCGAGGCGTGTTTCAAGGGCTTCACTGCAAAAGGCGATGCTGGCCAAGGGATTATTGATTTCATGGGCCACGCCGGCAGCCAGGAATCCTACGCCGGCCAGCCGTTCGGATCGCACAAGCTGGCGACTCCGCTCGTTGACTTGCCGAGCCAGGTCCCTGTACATGTCGCGGAGGCGGCTGGTCATGTTGTTAAACGCAGCGGCCAGGTCTTCCATTTCATCGCCGCTGTGCACCTCGATGCGATGCTCGAAATCCCCCTGTGCAACGCGGCCGGCGCCCTTTTCGAGGTCGCGGACGGGATAAAACACCCAACCGTAGAAGAAACGCAGTAGACAGGTCATTAGCAGGACGCCGACTACGCTGGTCGCGCCGACAATCCACATGCTGTGATTGTTTTCCTTTTTTGCATCTTCGATACGCTTGTAAAGGCTTTGATAAATGCCCTGAAGCAATTGATCGGAGTTAAGGACAAGATTCTCTATGGCCGCGTCAATACTAGCGCTAAAATGTTTGGGCTTGACGCCGTTTGATACGGCCTCGTTTTTGAAGGCATAATCCGGATGCTTCTCATCGAAGGCATTCTGAATGCACTGATCAAGCTTCTTGAAATCCGTTTTAAGACTGTTGACGATTTGGCTCAGCTCATACCCATAGTTAGGATCGCGGTGGCGATCAAGTGTATCGAGTAGCTGCTTCTCGTAAGCGGCCAGCGCGGCTTTCGTGGGATTAACCTTTCCCACGAACTCGTTAAGCGCGGACGGTGTGTTGTGTATGCCAAGATCCGCGCGATTCTCGTTGCCTTCGCCGTCGCCTTGATCGGCAGGCTTGTTCGAAGCCGCTAGATCGGCAATCGCACGTTTGAGATCGTATGCTTTGTCGAGTTCGGACAGCTTGCTTTCCATCGTCTTGGTCGTGGCCATATACGACGCCAGGCCCTTGTAGGTGCCGACGAGCAAGAGGGCGATGATGGCCACGACGAGGCCTAGCCCAAGAATCAACTTGTGGCGTATCCGCCAAGCACAGGCCACGTCCGGACCTCCTTGCCCATGGACGCGAAGGGATGGTTTTAGCCTGTCGGACGACCCCTGTGAATTTGAGACCATCCCAGGCGAGGCGGACTCTACCAGAAGCGGCGATAGGAATGGAGATCAACTTAAGGGATTGCGGAGGCGTAAATCGGGAAGGATAGGAAGGTTAAGTCCCGGTAAAAGGGGGAGATTCGGCCATATTTCCAGGCTTGGATTTATCCAGCCTTGATAACCGAATCGAGGCCCCCCGCCCCCGTTTGGAGATCTGAAGCCGTTTTGGGGCGCTGGGCGGTGCCACGGAGCCGGAAGGTTCGTTTCTGACCGCAGTGGGGGGGTGTGTGAGGGGGTCGGGAAACCATCTTTCGTAACACCAAATTGCACAAAGGCTTCCGGAGAAAAAGATCGTTTCCCAACCGGCGGGGCCTAGAGGAAACGAATGCTTATTCAGTAGAAACGAATGCTGGTCTGGTAGAGCTGAGAAAGAGGGGACCCGGAAAATTAGCCGTCAGGGCGTGTTGAAGAGCTTACCGGCGCCGCTGCTCCCTTTGAGCGCCCTCTCCTTGGGACGGCCAGGGGAGAGGGAAGAAGGGCCTGAAAATCGACTGGCGCATCCGGCGCGTAGGGTGCGATCTGCGGCGCCAACCACCTGACTAAATAGGGAAAGATCTTCCATGCTGTTTCCACATCGTGCTTACCCTTGGGCAGGTAAAGGACGTCCACCGTCAGCCCTTTCTCCTTCGCATGATAAAGAAAGCTGTCCACCTGGGCGGTGATATTGAATTGATCTCTGCCGCCGTAGCCTATGAACATGGAAAGCTGCCCTTCCTTGACATCGTAAAGATCGAGCATTTCCATCGGGTTTTCCCGGGCCAGATGATGAATAGCGTCGGGATCGCGGCGATCATAAATGGGATCCAGCAGGCGCTTCATGCGAATTACGATGATGCCGTAATACCTTCCGACTGGCTGCCAGGGCCGCCTTAGATCTTCCCGAATTCCCTGATGTTCCGGATCAAAGGGGGCCATGTACCGGCCTCGATCGTTGACCCAGCGCGTGTTGACCGGAGGAAAAGCAGCCGCCACGATCTTTACTTTCTCGCGGTATTTGATGCCCAGGTTAAAGGATGCTCCGCCGCCCATCGATACCCCCGAAAGAACATGAGCCTCCCGCTCCGGACGAACGGGGAAGTTGTCGAAGACAAAGTTCCAAACATCGTGCATCACCCAGTCCTCGAATCTTCCTGCCGAATTGTTGAGGAAGAAACTGCCGGCATTGGTACGGCATGCGTAGCCCTCTATGCTGCCGTCGGGGGCCGCGACGATGCAGGGAGGCAGATCACCCGAGGCCACCGCCTTATCGAGCGGCTCCACAACGAATTTGACAAAGGTTTTCTCATCTTGAGCGTAACCATGCAGCCACATCATGAAAGGATAGCGCTTGGCCGGATCGAAGCCGGGAGGCAAATAAATGTAGAGGTCGCGCTTGCTTTGCAGTGCTTCGGACCAGATTCGGTGATCGACGCCATGGTTGTGGGTGTAGTCGACAACCTGGCCCTTTAACCGGCTATTGATCTCTTCCAAATCGCGCTTACCATGCCAACTGGCCGCCTCCGCCGAGGAAAGTGGCAAGCCGAGCAAGAAGCACGCCGCGAGCAGCGAGAAACGATTCACAGGTGCGCCTCGAAAGATTCGGTTCGGCCAGCCAGACATGATTTCCTATCTCTAGAATCTTCGGAGATCGCGGGCTAATCAGCCCACAAAGAACGCTAAGATTGGGAAGCGCTCTGACTATGTTTGGGTTTGGCGTGCAATCTCTGACGGTTATGCCAGGTAAACGTGTTTTTCCAATAGAACCCGATAACGGCAGAACAGGAGCTTTGCGGATCTCATCTATATAAAGGCTTGGACATCGACTTGCCGTATCAAGTGTCGTGATTCATACCGGAAGAAAGTCCTAGATGCCAAGGATGCTTGTCCGAGAACGGCTTCATCGGGGGCGCTAAGACTGATACACTGCCGGACGGGTGTCCATTCTCAAAAGCACAATCCAAGGAGGGAACAACCGTGACCGCCGTACAACCGGTTTCCATCGCTAACCTCGCCTGCGGGCCTGGGCGTCCGCTACTTTGGATTTTGGGCCCCTGCGTTATTGAGTCGCACGATCTAACGCTGCAAATCGCCGATACCCTCAAGCAAATGGCCGAGCGTTTGCATGTGCCGCTTATCTTTAAAGCTTCTTTTGACAAGGCGAACCGGACCTCGGGAAAATCGTTTCGTGGTCCCGGCCTCCATGAGGGGCTCAAGACGCTTGATGCCGTCAAGCGCAAGACCGGCCTGCCCGTCACCACTGACATCCACGAGCGCGACCAGGCCTCTGCTCTTGCCCAGGTGTGCGATTTGATTCAAGTCCCTGCCTTTTTGGCCCGGCAGACGGATTTAATCCAAGATGCCGGTCGCACCGGCGTCGCGATTAACGTCAAAAAGGGCCAATTCATGGCCCCCTGGGACATGTGCCATGTCATCAGTAAAATGAACGAAGTCGGCAATCGGCGACTGCTTCTGACGGAACGCGGAGCCACCTTCGGGTACGGCAACCTCGTCAGCGATATGCGCTCCATTCCCTGGATGCAGGACCTTGGCTGTCCCGTGATCTTTGACGCCACTCACAGCGTACAGATGCCAGGCGGGCTCGGGGACAAGACAGGGGGTGATCGACGGCTGGTGCCTTATTTGGCTCGTGCGGCCGTGGCTGCCGGCTGCGATGGCGTCTTCATGGAAACACACCCGCGCCCTGACGAAGCCCTCAGCGACGGCCCCAACATGGTTGCCCTCGATAAATTGCCTGCCCTGGTTCAATGTTGTCTTCGCATCCGCGCCGCCGTGGAACGGCCGGAATAAGGATTCTCTTCATGAGTTTCGCGCATCAAACGGAAGGCCCACCCACCAAGCGCTTTGGTCAGTATGCAGTCTATTTAGGCATTGCTACGACGATCGGGCTGGTCATCTTCATTGGCGTTTGGATCAGTGGCAAGGGCGTATCTATCCCGGTCGAAACCAAGCCCACATCCAACAACAAAGACACACTTGAAACGGTTCGGGACAGTTTGAGCAAGGACACCTCATTGCCGACCTGCCGTAACGCACGGGGCCTCCTTAACAGCTATCTCGAATCGGAATTCAAGCGCAAGTCGGACACGATCCCCGACCTACCCTCCGATCTGGCTAAGACCTACCCGGAAATATTGCACTTGGACGTGGGCGAAGTGCAAGAAGTCGAGAGCCGCATCTTCACGCCACTCGACGACCACTACCTGGACCTGTGCTTCTTCATGCGTGATGCGGCTGCCGGGCTTGAAGTCGAGAATCTGCCGCCGGCCGAACAAGCGCAGGCTGCCTTCGCCTGGGTTGTCCGCCAAGTCAATCTGCGTGAACCGACTAATTTGCCTAACCCTGACTCACGGCTTTCCGCGCTTTCACCTCAATTCGTGCTACGCCGTGGCTGGGGTTCTTCGCTCGAACGCTCGCTCATATTTCTGGAAATCCTTCGCCAACTGGGTCTCGAAGGATGCTTGGTGGCTCAGCCCAGCTTAAACAAGCAGCCCTGGGCTTGCGCCGTCCTGATAAGTCAGGAAGAAATGCATCCGGAGCTGTTGTTGTTTGATCCGCGTTTGGGACTAGCCTTGCCTGGGCCGGAAGGCAAGGGCATCGCGACTTTACAAGCCATTGCCACTCAACCCGCTCTCTTGGAACAACTAACGGTTGACTCTAAGCATCCCTATGACGTCACCAGCAAGGAAGCCACCGGTTCGGAACTGCTCCTGGCGCCGCCGCTTGGGGGATTGTCACCCCGGATGGCTGTATTGCAAGACAAGCTTCTTGGTTCAAGCATCCATGTCAACCTGGCCATAAATGCGTCCGAATCGATAGCTCATTTCGAAAAGGCCGTAGACAAGAAGACGCCTGTCCGTTTCTATCACGACCTGGTTGTACTGTCCCGTAATTTCTTGCCGCCCGAGGAAGGCGGCATTGATAAGACCCATGCGAAGGACTTGGCCGAACTTGGGATTGTCGTTCAGAATCTGTCCCTACCGCGCTTCTTACAGGATCTACCTAGGCCGCTAAAGGAGCAGTTCACCTCTCAATATGCCGCTCCATTCCTGCTTTTTTGGCTGCAGCCCGGCTATCCACGAGACGATATGCTTCGTGGCAAATTACCCAGGGCTTCTTCATCGCTAGTCACCAGGATGGACGCACTCAAAGATCAAAAAGCCAGATGGCAAACCAATCATCAGGACATTGAAGATTACTTGAAAAACTGGCGCGAACCATTTATTGCCGCCATGGCCCAAATGCAACGCAATCCAGGCGCTCCTGGAGCCAAGGAATTATTCGAAAAGCTTCGCGGCGAAGGGGCAGAACAGCTGGGTATCATGCTCGCCGGCGAAGCGGCCGATCACTTGATGGCCGAATCGACTTACTTGATGGCTTCATGCATGCAAGAAAAGGCCGAACTTCGGCACCGGCGCCTCAATCGACCTGTCAATTCCAGCAAAAAAACTGGCGAGGAATTAAGCAGTTCCAAGGATACTTGGGCCGACGCATTGAACTGGTGGCAAACCTACCAGGACAAATTCGACGGCGATTCATTGATCCCCTGGGCCAGACTTCACAAAGCGCGCTGTCTGGAAGCAATGGGGGACGTTGCTCGGGCTCGGAACATATACGAAAGCCTTGGCGACCCATTGAGCCCATTGGAGCAAGTTGCCAACCGCTATCGATCCCAGAGACTAAAATAATAGTAGACAGAGCCGCGACCGTAAGGGAGCGTTGCCTTTCAACGCTCCCTTACGGTCGCGGCTCCGTAAGCCACCGGGATGTTCTTTATGAACCGCGCCGACGCTTTTGCGCTTTTGACCGAATACACTCAAAGCCAGAGCCTCATTAAGCACATGCTCGCTGTCGAGGCGGCTATGCGGGCTTACGCGCGTAAGTATGGCGAGGATGAAGAACAATGGGCCGTCATCGGGCTGCTTCATGACTTCGATTACGAGCGGTGGCCCAATGCGCCGGACCACCCGCTCAAGGGAGCGGCGATCCTTCAAGAGCGCGGCTATCCCGATGAAGTGATTTACGCCATCAAATCCCACGCTGACTATTTGCACGACTGCCCACGCGTGCACCTCGTGGACAAGGTACTTTATGCGTGCGACGAACTGGCCGGGCTCATCACGGCCGCCGCGCTCGTTCGGCCCAACGGCATCAGCGATTTAACCGCGTCGAGCGTCAAGAAAAAGATGAAATCAAAAGGCTTCGCCCGTACCGTCAACCGCGAGGACGTCGAACGCGGCGCCGCCGACCTCGGCGTTGATCTGACGGAGCACATGCAATTTGTTATCGATGCCATGAAGCCGATCGCGGGCGAGTTGGGATTACTACAAGGCGGCGGCGTAGAGGAAGCTTAAAGAGGTTAAGGTTTTGTCATTATGCGACCTTTATTGGATATCTCGAACGATGAACTGCTCGCCTGGTTGCAAGCCCACGGCCAGCCGTCGATGCGGGCCCGGCAGATTCGCCGTTGGGTCATCCAAGGCCGGGCCGAGTCGTTTGAGCAGATGACCGATTTACCGCGCGAACTCCGCGCGGATCTAGCGCAAGATTTAACACCGCTCGGGTTCCAAATCGCCCGCCATCAACAGGCCGGCGACGGCACTCATAAGCTGCTTCTTCGTTTGCCGGATAACGAACTCATCGAGTGCGTCTTGATCCAGGAGGACCAGCGCCGGACAGCCTGCATCAGCACGCAGGTAGGCTGCGGCATGGGTTGCGTCTTCTGTGCCAGCGGCATAAACGGGGTTGTTCGCAATCTGACGTCAGGCGAAATCCTCGAACAACTGCTGCGCCTGCGGAATTTGCTCCCTGCCGAGGAGCGCCTGACGAATGTCGTCGTCATGGGCATGGGGGAACCGCTCGCCAATCTGGACAACTTGCTGGCCTGCCTTGATGTTGCCACGGCCAAGGACGGATTGGGCCTCAGCGCCCGGCACCTGACGATTTCAACGGTCGGCCTTCCTGTAAAGATCAAACGCTTGGCCGATCTCGGCAAACCTTACCACTTGGCTGTTTCTCTTCACGCCCCCAACGATGCGTTGCGCTCGCAAATTGTGCCGACCAATCCCAAGACCGGCCTGCCGGCCATCTTGGAAGCGGCCGATTATTTCTTCGAGAAAACGGGACGGCGCGTAACTTATGAATACGTTTTGCTTGGCGGGTTGAACGACGCGCCGCACCATGCGGCCGAACTAGTCCGGCTCCTGCGCGGTCGAAACGCTCTGGTGAACTTAATCCCTTTCAACGATGTCCCGGGCCTACCGTATCGCCAACCTGCTCAGGACAGTCTAAAGGTCTTCATCGACCGCCTGCGAACCAGCGGCATTACCGTCGCCGTGCGCAAACGCAAGGGGTCCGAGATCGAGGCCGCCTGTGGTCAGTTGCGACGTGCAGTCCAAAAAGACCCTTTGGAAGCGCGGAGCCCCGAGGTCATTTCCCAAACGGCCCTGACCGTGCTAGATTAATCGTGAATATCGGCCGGACCGGAACCCTCTTTCTTGAAATGGGTTTATAAGTTCAAGCGAGAGAGAATGGCGCCCTGCGTATCCGGCTATTCTCACGGAAGCGGCTTCTTCCCAATCCTGTTGGTTGAGTATCAACTAGTGGCAGCAATCGGAGAGACTAGCGCACAACTAGCCCTGCGAGACCCGGATGTCCGCTTGATGATTCGCGTGCGCGACGAGGAGCCGGGCGCTTTTGAGGAGCTGGTCGAAAACTACCAGAACCGCTTGATCGGCGTCATGCATCACTTGGTTGGCAACCTTTCGGAGGCCGAGGATCTCGCCCAGGAAGCGTTTCTCCGCGTTTACCGGGCGCGCAAGAAATATCGGGCTCGGTCCAAGTTCTCGACCTGGCTGTTCACGATCGCCAACAATCTGGCCCTCAACAGCCTACGAAGCCGGCAGCGCAGGCCGGCAGGCCCTCTTAACCTTCGCGATTCGGGGCCGCTAGGCCCGCGTCCTGCTGAATGGCTGGCGCGTGACAAGACCAATCAGCCCGTGCAAAACATCCAGCAGCGTGAGCTAGCCGCCATCATTCAACAAGCACTCGACGGGCTCAACGAACGGCAGCGGATGGCCGTGGTCCTCAACAAATTCGAGGATATGAACTACGCTGAGATCGCGGAGGTTATGAGCCTGACGACCAAGGCGGTGAAGTCGTTGTTGAACCGGGCCCGCACGAATTTGCGCAGCGCCCTCGTCGATTACATTTACATGGACGGGCAACCGCCACGGCCGGCAGCCGACGATGAAGACTGAATGACAAAATGTTCTTGCCGCGAGCTTTTGGCAAGCGCTTTTATTCGGGTGATCCAATGACTGAGCTTAGCCCTTTAGACGATGACGAACGCGCCGAACTGATCGCCTATCTGGACGGCGAATTAGACGCCAAATCCTCGCGAAGAATTGAAGCCAAGCTCAATACCGATCCCGCGATTCGAGCCGAGGCGGAATCGCTGAAGCGCACCTGGGATCTCTTGGACTACTTGCCCAAGTCCGAGCCATCGCCCACATTTACACAGCGCACAATGCAGCGCGTCACCGCCGTGCAAACCAAAACAACTATTATCCAACACGGCTACGCTTGGCGACCCTGGGCGCTCGGCGTCGGGTGGGCGGCTGGAGTCGTTCTGGCCGGAGCGGCCGGCTTCGCCGCCATGACACGATTGCAGCCAAAGGAAATGAACGACGACGGGTTGGTCCGCGAGTTAAGAATTATTGAAAACAAGAGACTATACGAGGAAGCGGAAGAAATGGAATTTCTCCGTCAATTGGACGATCCGGATCTGTTTGGGGATGATCTGGATACGTGAATCACGGGGGCACCTTGGCATGCGTACTTTTCCACCTCTCTTGATCTTGATCGCCGCCCCGGCATTTGCTCTCCCGCTTTTGGCGTCGTATGAACCGACGGCACAAGAACTTCAAGTCAATCGCCTTTTGCTCAAGCGCTGGCGCAACGAACCGGATCATTACGCTCGACTCAAAAGGGACTTCCAAGCGTTTCTGGAACTTTCCGCGGAAGAGCAGGAACGGTTACGGCGGTTTGACCGTGAACTCCACGAGGAAAGTCCCAAGATGCAGGAAAGGTTGTGGCGCGTTTTGGACCGCTACTCCACCTGGCTAGCGCGGTTGACTCCGGAAGACCGCCGCCGAATTGAAGAGGCCGGCGACTCCCTGGAGCGGCTGTTAATCGTGAAGGAAATGCGCCAAAAGGAATGGATTAATAGACTGTCCAAGGTCGATCGCGAACGGGTCGAAAATATGCCCATCGGAGAATTGCGTGACAATCTCATTGCCTCTCTTCGCCAGGAGGAGCACGCACGCCGCCATCAATTCGGCCGCGCTCTTGCTCGATTGGATGAGTCGTCCGAGACGAAAGCCGATTTGACCAAACACGAAACCGGCAAAACGGAGCCGCCCAAGCCGAGCGTAGAGAAACCCAAAGGCTTCCAGCCGGTCAAGATGGCCGATTTTCCGAAAGACGTCCGCGAGTATTTCCGGTATTCCCTCCGCCCCATGCTGAGCCAAAGAGAGCTAGGGTTTTTGGATGGCGTGGAAGGTCAATGGCCCGGTTATGCTCGCGCTCTAAAAACCTTGTCCACCAGGCATCCGGTCAAGTTTCCGCCCCACCGGGACCGTCTGGAAATGGATTTTCCCGTAAGCAAATGGATGGACCTGCCTCCGGAGTGGCTAGTCCATGTCCGCCCCAAGAAACAGAACGCTCCCAGCATCAAAAGTCTGACCGATAAAGAAAAAATGGAAGTCGGCCAGAACCTCGGCAAATGGCCGGGTTTCGCCCTGGCGATTCTCGAATTGTCCAAGGCCAAGAGATGGGAAACCCCTAAAAGACAACTCGGTCCGTGTCGTCCCGACGCGTTTCTGCCTGAAGTGGAACGGTTTATCAGGGAAGATCTGATGAAGGCGTTAAGTGAAGAAGGGAAGGCAAAATTAAAAGGGGCCGAGGGCCATTGGCCTGACTATCCTCAATTGGTCATGGAATTGGCCAAGGAAAACAAGCTCAAAGTGCCATTTACGGACCTGCCGGAGATTCCGGGATCGCCCGGTTTTTGGAACAAACTGCCCAAGGATGACAAATAGTTTAGCAGCGAGCCTCCGGCGAGCGCGTTGCAACGCGCTCGCCGGAGGCTCGCCGCTAAACGTAATCCTATTACCCGCGGGCGTTTAACTTGACCGAGGGGTCATCCGCCACGTTAACCCAAACGTGGACGTGAGGTTCACCGCGGAAATACCATACGAATGATGGGCCTTCCAACCGCCAATTGTCCCATTCTTTGTCATCGCCAATGTCGCCATCCTGGTAAAATGCCAGGCTGCATTTATCGAGACCGCCCTGTTTCTTCAGGCACTCCACGACCTCGTCCTGGTCTTCCTTGCGGAATGGCTCAATTAGCAGACTAAGCACTTTTTGCATGCTCTTCTTTTGATCATCGGAAAGCTCCGCGATCGGAATGCCAGGGTAACCTCCCTTGTCGCCGCGGAAGGCCACGGCCGCCTCGTGAGGCCTCTTGGCCACCAGAGCCTTCTTCTGTTGCTTGTCGTCGAGCAACTGGTACACCTTATTGGCCTCGACCGCCTGTTGCCAAAAGACGTTGCCCGGATGGTGAACCTTTTCATTGAACCCGCTGGCCGCATGGCCATAGAAAACGGGACCGCCAAACGCAACGTGTTCGCCGGTATTGCCATCGGCACGCAACGTCATATGCCGGCCTGTCATGACGAACTCGAATTTATCACCGCCCGGCTTGCCGAAGATGGCGATGCTTTGGTCCTCGCCCCATTCCTTGCCGCCGGTGTCGTCCTTCAATTGCTTGAGGAAGTTCTTGTACCAGTCGGGATTGATCATCCCCTTGAAGACGTCATGAATGATGGTTTGCTGTTTTTTGTTGTAGAATTCGCCGCGAATGTGCGGCTCGGTGATTTGCCAATTGTTGGAGACAAAGGTCCGCAACAGGCCTCGCTTGGGATCCTTGTAGTCCCAGTCGAAGCACATTACTTTCTTCTGCTCGTCGGTGAGCGTTTCGTAGAGAGCGCTGACGGCGGTTTCGGCGGCGCTTTTGACGCTAGGGGCCGCCTGGATTTTTGGCGTTGCCCAAAGCGGCACGGTCGAAGCGATCGCAGCCGTCACGCCGGCGGTCCTGAGGAAATCGCGTCGATTCAAATTAATCTCGCCCGCTTCGCAATCCGGACAAACGGTCTTCTTGCTTTCCATGAAAACCTCCAAAAGGTGGGAATCCGCGGTGGCGACGGCGCACGCCGCCCTGGCAGGAAGGAGCTTGATTTCTCCATTTCGTTGAGGTTAACGGGCCGGTTGGCGAGATGCCAGTGAGAATAGCCGGCTCCTTGCCTTTTCTTGATGCGCCCAGTATCGTTGGAAACCAGGGCCTATCCGTGATTCCACACGATATTTCGACGATGAAACGCCACTACATCGCCTGTTTATTGCTCCTTTTTCTTCCCGCCATTTCGCCGGCCGAGGAACACGCCACTCTTGCCGAAGCGCGCAAGCGCTGGCTCCGTGGCAACTATGATGAGGCCCGGAAGCTTTATGAAGATCTTGCCAAGGACGAGAAGAGCAAAACGCCGGCAGTGATCGGCCTTAGCCGCGTGTTGGAAAGTCAGGGCCACTACGAAAAGTCCCAGACGATCATTGATAACGCCGTAACAAAGCAACCCAAGCAAGCCGATCTTTTGGCCCGCCAGGCAGAACTCCGTTACCTGCAAGGGCGCTGGCCCGATGCTGAGAAAGCCGCCAATTCAGCGATTGAATTCAACAAAAACCAGTTTTTGGCCCGGTGGATTCGCGCTCAAATCTTTCGCGATCGCGCCGATCTGGAGAAAGCCGATCAGGAGTTTCGCTGGTTCGTGCGCACGTACAGCGAGCGCAGCAATAACGACGATGACATTAAGGACCCGGATGAATTGTTGCTGGTCGGTCTCGCCGGGTCGGAAAACGCCCGCTTGAACAATCTCTCCGATCAGTTCGAGTTTATTCTGAAAGAGATCTACGGCGACGCCCTCAAATACGATAAGGACTTTTGGCTTGCCGAATGCGAAGCCGGTAAACTTCTTCTGGAAAAGTACAACAGGGGCGAAGCCCTGGCCGCTTTCGACAAAGCGTTGTCAATCAATCCCAACGCCGCCGAGGCCCTGGTGGGCAAAGGTCAATCCGCCTTGGCCAAGTTGGACATCAAAGAGGCCGAAACTTTTGCCGAGCAAGCGCTGAAGATCAATCCGCACCTGCCTGAGGCATTGCGCCTTCGCGCCGATCTCCATTTGGCGGTCAACAACATTCCGGAGGCCACCAAAGAGCTTGACGAGGCTCGGAAGTTTAACCCGCACGATGAGGAGACCCTGGCCCGCGTTGCCGCTTGCCTTTATCTCCAAAAAAAGAGCAGCGAGTTTGATACCCTGGCCGCGGAAGTCGCCAAAAGCGACCCCAAGCCGGCTATGTTCTACTACCTCTTGGGTGAATGTCTGGAGGAACGCCGTTGGTACGATGATGCGGAGAAGTTCTACAAAAAAGCTGCCGAACTGCGTCCCAAGCTCTCCTGGCCGCGCAACAGTGTTGGCCTGTTGTATATGCGCCTGGGACGCGAGGCCGAAGCACGCGAGATCTTGAATAAGGCTTTTGAATCCGATCCGTTCAACGTCCGCGTTTCGAACTCACTCAAGGTCTTAAGGCACCTGGACAAATATGAAACATTGAAAACGGCACACTTCGAGCTACGTTACGATCCCAAAAACGACACGGTTCTGGCTCGTTACATGGCAAGCTACTTGGAGGACGTTCACGCCGACCTTGTCAAGAAGTTCAACTATAAGCCGAAGGGTCTGATTCTCATCGAGGTTTTTAACAATCACGAAATGTTCAGCGGCCGAACTATTGCTCTGCCCGACTTGCACACGATTGGCGCCTGCACCGGCAAGATGATGGCCATGGTCTCGCCCGCCGGCAAAGGCATTCGTAAGCCCTTCAACTGGGGCCGGGTGGTCCGCCATGAACTGGTTCATATTTTCAATCTTGATCAGACCCATTTTTTGGTGCCACATTGGTTCACGGAAGGCCTGGCAGTCATGAACGAGGGTTATCCTCGACCGCAAATTTGGAACCAGCTTCTGGTTGAGCGTGTCGCGTCCGGCAACTTGATGAACCTCGACAACATCGACCTCGGCTTCATTCGTCCCAAATCGCCCCTTGATTGGAACATGGCCTATTGTCAGAGCCAGATTTACATTCAGTTCCTCACGGAAACTTATGGGTCCGAAAAAATCGGCGAAATGCTGGACGCTTTCCGTGAAGGTCTGGATACGCCTGCCGCGCTGGCCAAGGTCTGCAAGGTCGACAAAGGGACTTTCGAGAAGGGCTATCGTGGGTACATCGAAAACGTGGCGAAGACCCTCAAGAGCAAGCCGGCCGAGAAACCCATGACCTTGACCCAATTGAAGGCCGCTCACGAGAAGGAACCGGACAATGCCGACATCTCCGCCCGCCTCGCCGAGGCCTATTTTCGCCGCGATAAAGTCGAAGCTCGCAAACTGGCCGACGCCGTCCTTGCGGCGAATGAAAATCATCCGCTGGCCTCGCTGGTAAAAGCTAAGCTATTGCTCAACGCCGGCGATGCGGGCGGCGCTCGCGAGTTGCTTAAGAAGGCGGCCGAACAGGATTCGCCCGAGCCCAAAGTTCTGCTCGTGCTGGGCAAGATGTACTACGACGCGGATGATTTTCCCCAGGCCGTGGAATTGTTCGAACATGGGCACAAGATTGAGCCGTATGATAGTCAGTGGCTCATCCAACTAGCTCGCGTCCATGCCCAGACTGGTGAAAAGGATAAGCAAATCGCCGTGCTCAAGGATCTGGTTCCGCTCGACGCTGACGATCTTGAGAATAGGAAACGCCTCGCCCGGCTGTTGCTGGACATCGGCAACTATGCCGAGGCGGAACGATATGCTCGTGAATCACTAGAAATCGACATTCGCGACAAGGAATCGCGTGCGACCTTGCTCAAGGCGCTTGGCCAGCAAAAGAAAGACGCGGAATTGAAAAAGATGCAGGAATTGTTGGAAAAGTGATTTTGAGCGCAAACCGCCGATGACCCTCCGACCCTGTTGCTCATTTGGCGCTGATCCAGAGGGTCTGAACCTGATCCTCAGGGTCAAAGTGGTGATCCAGAGGGTCCAGCTGTAAAAGCAAGGAGCTTTCTGACATCCAAAGGTCTTGATTGCGTTTACCGGTCAACCCACCTTCTGGACCCATTTCAGTGGTCCGGAGGGTCATTATCTGATCAACTGGGTCAAAAGTTGGTCCAGAGGGTCCCAGCCGCTAGCCAGTAAAAGACATAATATTCCCGCGCCGGGAGGCCGGGCCGAAAGTCGTGCGGGGGCGTCCCCTGTCAGCTGTAGGTTTTTCCGTAAGTCCTTATTCCTCGGTCGAATATCTGCCAATCGAATAAGGACTTATGGAAAATCCTGCACCTAAAAGCCCCCGGCCCCTCCCTCCGGCCTCGTTGGCGCGGTGTGGGGCGCGGTGTGGGGCAGGTTTTCAACCTGCCATTCTTGTGGGCAGGTTGAAAACCTGCCCCACGATGGGGGGCGTCCCCCAGGTGAAACGAAATAAGCGCTTCAGCCTCTTAAACATAGGGCCACGATTACGGAATCGTCACAAAAAAGAGGGCTGACGGAGTTCAATGTCTTCATGCCTTTTACCCTAATTGACCTTCAGAACGTCATTCGCGCTACCTATGGCGACAAGGATCGTCGGCGGGGAATTGAAGGAACCTTCATGTGGTTCATGGAGGAGGTCGGGGAATTGTCGGCGGCGCTGCGCGGCGGGACAAAAGCGGAGCAAGCGGCTGAATTTGCCGACGTGTTAGCCTGGTTGGCGACCCTTGCGAATGGCGCCGGCGTGGATCTCGAAGCGGCCCTCTTGGAGAAATACTGCGAGGGCTGCCCCGGTTGTCATAAGTCCCCTTGTGTGTGTGCGGCCGCAGAGAAACCTTGACTTACCTCGGACCCCTTTTCATGCGCCATTTTTTCTCTGTTTGGCTGGGCCTTTTGCTATGCCTGGTTCTATGCAGCCCGATTCAAGCGGCGCCGCCGGCTCGGCTTAACATTGATCAGATCCGGGTCGGTTTCCAGGCCGAAAATGATCAGACGCGCTTCAAGACCGCTGCCTGGACTCCGGTGCGTGTCGATGTTACGAACGGCGCTGAGGTGCTCGGCCGAAACGATTACGTGCTTGTCACCGAATCGACGGACGGCGACGACATGCCCTATCAATACACCGAACGCCGTCTCCTGCCAACACTTCAGCCCGGCGAGCAGATCACGCTGATGACCTACGTAAAGCCCGGAACCGCCGGCAGCGAGATTACCGTAACCGTCCGATCAACTGACGGAAAAACCACTTTCGCCGCCTCCAAAGCCCGCCGCGATAACTTCGAATCGTTGGCCACCAATTCTTATCTGTGCCTTACAATTGGGTCGAAATTGTCCAGCCTTCGCCACGCTCTCAACAAAAAACCAGGCGCCAAAGGGGAAAATGAGGACGATGAGTTGCTCGCCGAGGAAAGCCCAACTAAGGTCGTTACCGCTGAAACCGTTGAGCAACTACCCACGCGCTGGTTCGGGTACGGCGGAATTGACCTGATCGTTCTGACCTCAGGAAGCGAGCGATTAATATCCGAACTGGCAGGCGATCGAACCGGTCGCAAAGAGGCGCTGGCCGAATGGGTGCGCCGTGGCGGCCGTTTACTCGTCAGCGTCGGACATAATCATCAATTCGTGAACAGCCTCCTTGCAGGCCTGGAGCTGATCAAATGCCCAATCGAGAGTAGCATCAGCCAGCCCCGGTTAATTCTGGAAAACAGGTCGGAGTCTCTCCCCAGAGATCCCGGAATCCTGCAAGACAAACCGGGGCGAGGCAAAACCGCGCATCCCGTCGAATTAGCCATTCTCAAGCCACAAGCCGGCGTCGACGTATTGATAACCGCGGAGATAGCACTTGTCCCAAACAAGAACGAAAAAACGCCTGTCCTGGTTCAATCTTCTTGTGGCCTCGGACGCGTCATGCTCGTCGCGTTCGATCTCGATCAACCGCCATTCACTAACTGGGAAGGACAGGAGAGATTCTGGACCGCTCTGGCTCAGGACTTCGGCCTCCGTCTCGCCAGCGCTAACGTACCAAATCCGAACAAAGGACCACTTACGCGCAATGAATTGCCGGAAATGGGCGTTCTTTTGGCGGACAACCTTGAAGCTTTCGATGACATCCCCGTCGTCTCCTTCGGCTGGGTCGCCCTGTTCATCGTCCTGTACATAATCGTGGTGGGCCCGCTGGATTATTGGTTTCTCAAAAAGGTGGTCAAGAGACTGGAGCTGACCTGGATTACCTTTCCGGCCGTTGTCTTGATCGTAAGTACGGCCGCGTACTTCGCCGCTTATTACCTCAAAGGCAATGACCTCAAGGTCAATAAAATCGATATCGTGGATATCGACCTTGGCAACTCGAAGATATACGGGTCAACGTGGTTTACGATCTTCAGCCCGCGCATTCAAAATTACACTATCGGCATTGAGCCTTCACAAGCCGGCTGGGCCACCGGTCCAGGAAGCCAGGTTAGCCCCAGTGGTCCGCTGGTTGAAGCCTTTGATCGGCCCGAAACACCAATGGGCGATCGCTTTCGTACCGGTTCACAAGGGCTATTTAGCAGAAACTATAGATACGAGGGCGATGCGGCCGGGTTAGAGGGCGTGCCGGTGCAGGTATGGTCCACCAAGTCCTTTGCCGCTTCCTGGCAATGTCTGATCTCACCGAAAGCAATTGAGGCCAACCTTCATCCGGCCAACCCGCAATCCGATCAGCTGGTCGGCGACATCACCAATAACCTTCCCGTCCCATTGCAAGACGCTGTATTGATTTATCGCGACAAGGGCTATTCCGTGGGATCCATGGAAGTCGGCACTTCGAAACAGGTCCATCTTCTAAAGAGCGAAAAATCGAGCCAGGTATTGGCAATGGATTTCTCCCGCCCAGGCAAGTCTCTCCCTTCATCCGCCAAGCCGGGGTTTGGAAACAACGGTTCGTCTCAAATCCTCTCAATCAAGTCGATGTTGTTTTTCAGCGCAGCCGCCCGAAGCCAGTACGGCAACAGCGGCCTTCGCTACCTCGATGAGAATTGGCGAGTGCGACCCGATCACGCGGGAGAGGCTATTCTGATCGCCCGAGCGTCCCCGGCTCAGGGCCTCGCCGATAAAATCACGGAGTCGGCCGCTTCACCGAGTCAGCTATGGCTGGGCCAGTTGCCTGGCTCGAACGCCAAGCGGCCTGAATTGGTCGGCACATTGTCGCAAGAAACCTATATTCGCGTATACATTCCCATTAAGCCGTAATTCCTTTCCTCTCGTTGAACCAAGCTCGCGGATTCGTGAAACAAGGCGGCCTCCATGATCGAGACGCGTGATTTGACCAAGATGTACGGCGACCTGTACGCCCTCAACCGGCTGACGCTCAAGCTGGAACGAGGCGATGTTTACGGCTTCATCGGCCCCAACGGCGCCGGCAAGACGACAACCATGCGCATCCTGGCTACTTTGCTCAATCCCACTTGGGGCGAGGCGTCGGTTTGCGGCTACTCGATCTACAACGGCGCCAAGGAAATCCGCCGGCTCATGGGTTACATGCCGGACTTCTTCGGCGTCTACGACGACATGAAACTCATCGAGTATCTCGAATTCTTCGCAGCCGCCTACCGCATCAAAGGGCCGGAACGCCGGAAGAAATGCGAACAGGTCCTGGAACTGGTCGATCTGGGCTATAAGCGTGACGCCTTGGTCACTAGCCTGTCGCGCGGCATGACGCAACGCCTCGGCCTGGCCCGCGTCCTCCTCCATGAACCACAAGTCTTGCTCCTCGATGAGCCGGCCAGCGGCCTCGATCCGCGCGCCCGCATTGAGATGCGCGGCCTGCTGAAGGAACTACGCAACATGGGCAAGACCATTCTGGTCTCCAGCCATATTCTGCCCGAGTTGGCCGATATCTGTAACAAGATCGGCATTATCGAACGCGGCAAGCTTCTTTTCGATGGCGACGTGGCGTCGGCCATTAAGCAAGTCCGCCAGCATACGGTCTACCAGGTGGCTGTCGGCAATGGACTCAATGGCACGGCCAAGGAGAACCTCCAGAACCATGCGGATATCTTGAGCGTCGAGCACAATGAGCAAGAAGATACTTTGCGGGTCACCTTGAATGAGAATTCCACCGACGGCAGCTTCATCGCGGACCTGCTTGTGAAAAATGGCTTCAAACTGAAAATGCTCAAGGAAGAGGAAATCGATCTGGAAGACGTGTTCATGGGCATAACGAAGGGAATCACCAACTAAATATAGTGTAGAATTAAAGAACCCAAGTCGCCTAAGGCATCTAAAAGGATTTTGTGCATGTGGTTCTTTGAAACCCGCACCGTTCCGGATCTTCGCACCCCTCTGCCGGGTCCGCGCGCCAAACAGTTGCTGGAGCGGGACCAGCGCTATGTTTCTCCCTCGTACACCCGCGTTTACCCATTAGTCGTGGATCGTGGCAGCGGCGCGGTCATTGAGGATGTGGATGGCAATCTCTTCCTGGACTTCACGGCGGGCATCGCCGTGGCTTCGACGGGGCACTGCCATCCTCATGTCGTTGCCGCCATTCAGGACCAGGCTGCAAAACTCCTGCACATGTCGGGCACCGACTTTTACTACGAACCACAGATTGACCTCTCCCAGCGGCTGGCTGAGCTGGCCCCCGGCCCCACAGCCAAACGCGTGTTTTTCACCAACAGCGGCGCCGAGGCGTTGGAAGCTGCCCTCAAGCTGGCGCGCTGGCACACGGGCCGCTCGCGGGCCATTGCCTTCTTTGGCGCCTTTCATGGCCGCACCTACGGCGCCATGTCGCTTTCCGGTTCCAAAGTCGTTCATCGTCGCGGTTTTTCACCGCTTGTGCCGGATATCCATCATGTGCCCTATCCGCGCGGCTGCACCACTTGTCTCGACGCCGGCTCGGAATGTAACTGCGTCAAGCAAATCGAGGATACGGTCTTCAAGCGAATCGCTCCGCCGGACGAAGTGGCCGCAATTTTCGTCGAGCCAATCCAGGGAGAAGGGGGCTACTTTGTGCCGCCGCGGGGCTTCCTGCCGTCGCTGCGCAACCTGTGCGATCGCTATGGAATCCTACTCGTTACCGACGAAGTGCAATGCGGCATGGGCCGAACCGGCAAGCTGTTCGCCGCCGAGCACTGGGGCGTCGAGGCGGACATCGTTTGCCTGGCGAAAGGCATCGCCAGCGGCATGCCCCTGGGCGTGATTATCGCGCGCGATACGGTGATGGATTGGCCCAGCGGCAGCCATGCCAGCACGTTCGGCGGCAACCCGGTCAGTTGTCGCGCGGCCCTGGCGACGCTGGAGCTATTGGAAGGCGGCTATACGACCAATGCCGCCAAGCGTGGTCTGCAGCTTCAAGATGGGCTAAGAGCCATGCAATGCGAGTTTCCCAGGCTGGCCAACGTGCGCGGCCTAGGTCTGATGACTGCCGTGGATGTGGTCAAGGAAGATCATCTGCAAACCCCTGACCCCGCCGCGCGCGACGAGCTGATTCAGGCCGCCTTCCACGAAGGCCTCCTGCTGCTGGGCTGCGGCGAAACAGCCATCCGCTTCTGCCCTCCGCTGTGCATTACTCCCGAACAAATTGACACGGGCTTAGGCATCCTGAAGCAGCTTCTGAAACTGCGGGTTGAAACCGAAGAAGTTTTGGCAACCTAGCGCCGGCGAAAGCGCTGGCGAGCGGGGGACGAGAGTCCCCCGTGAAAACCAGAAAACCACGGGGGACTCTCGTCCCCCGCTCGCCCGTAAAAAACAGTCACGGGGGACTCTCGTCCCCCGCTCGCCGGTCCAAAGTCCAAAGCGGGCGCTCTTGGCGCATCACGTATTCTGATGCCCCGTTCACTGCACTATCGTCGGGCAACTTCCTTCGAGAGCCTGACTCCGTCCACCACGTGGCACTGTCAGGTTTCCCGAACCGCTCACTTAAGCGCCTCGAGGCATAGCTTTTGAATAACTGCAATAGTTTCGCCGGATCGGGATCCCCGGGTACGCCAACCACAACATGGACGTGATTGGCCATTACTGCTGCGGCGACCAATGCCCAACCTCGATAAGCCACGGTCGCTTGTAAGTCCTCGCCTACCACTGCTGCCTGTTCTTCAGTCAACCAAATCGGTTTACCACGCATCCGATCTCTAGATGCGACCAGTAAGCCCTTCATTGCAGAATCGTACGGCGTTCCCGGTGAATCGTGTTCAACGCGCGGACCGTTGTTCTCGCGGATGCGTCCGACAAAACCGCGTGCATCACCGGGCAGCCAAGTACCGTAGGCTGTCCAGGTCAGCAACCAATATCGGTCCATGCTTAATCCTCCTTAGCGAACAACCGGTAGCCGGGATCCCGAGTAGTATACATTAGTATATTTCGATTGCAACACTGTTTCGAATTACTGGCGAGCGGGGGACGAGAGTCCCCCGTGAAGACCAGAAAACCACGGGGGACTCTCGTCCCCCGCTCGCCGATTGAAAACCAGAGTTTTCGCGGGGGACTCTCGTTCCCCGCTCGCCGGCGCTTTATTTCCGAAGCGCCCTCTTGCAACTGTCGGCCCGGATTGGAATAATACTCGATCTAGTTTTGTCGCAACCTTGGGAACACCGAGTACGCGCGGTGTTCTATTTATTTGAGCCCGGCGTTCCGGGAGCGGATGGCGTCATGGCAGATTCGGTTGTTTTGGAAACCAAACCTCGCAGCGAACGCGGCACTCGGCATGCGCGCCGGTTGCGGAAAAACGGCGTGATACCCGCCGTGGTCTACGGTCACAAAGAAGAAACGTTGTCCATCGCCCTCGCGGCCGAGGATCTTGAAAAAGCCATTCGCCGCGGCGTACGGGTCGTCGATCTGAAGACGGACGGCAACCTGCAAAAGGCGCTGATTTCCGAAATTCAATGGGATTTCCTTGGCAAGGAAATCCTCCATGTTGATTTGACGCGCGTCGCCGCCGATGAACGCATTACGGTATCCGTCAAACTCGAAATCAAGGGCATCGCTCCGGGCGTGACTGCCGGCGGCGTACTCGATCAACCGCTGCACGAGTTGTCGGTCGAATGCCTGGCCATTAGCATTCCCGAGTCAATTCGGGTCAACGTAAGCCAGTTGCTGATGGATGGGGCCATCCACGTCCGCGATTTGGCCTTGCCGCCCGGAGTCAAGGCGATGGACGACCCCGATGCCATCGTTGTTCACGTGGTGGCCAAGCAGACGGAAGAGGAAGCTCCCGTGGAGCCGGCGGCCGAGACGGCCGAACCGGAGGTCATCACCAAGAAGGCCGAGACCGAGGAAGAAGAACCGGAATAGTAGGGTGTTCGCCGCTCGTGGTTCGTGGTTACATAACAACGAACGACCAACCACGAACAACGAACCAAGAGCCATGAAACTCGTCGTTGGTCTTGGCAATCCGGGCAGCCGCTACGAAGGCACCCGCCATAATGTCGGATTTGATGTGGTCGATCATTTGGCGGAGAGCCCTGCAGCAAGCGGGTTTCAGACCAAATTCAAGGGCCAGATGGCCGAGTTGCGTGAGGAGCCGCATAAGGTCCTACTGGTCAAGCCCGAGACGTTCATGAACTTGAGCGGCCAGTGCGTCCACCAATTCATGGACTTCTACCAGGTGCCTATCGAAGACTTGTTTGTCGTCTGCGATGACTTCAACTTGCCTTTGGGCAAGCTTCGAATTCGTGCCAGGGGAACCCACGGCGGCCACAATGGGCTGCGCGACATCCAGGCTCATTTGGGCACAACGGAATATTCGCGCCTGCGAATCGGGGTAGGCGACCCCGATGGAAACGCCGTGGATTATGTGCTCGGCCGATTTCGCCCGTCGGAAAAGCCAGTCATCGAAGAAGCGGTGGCACAAGCCGTGCAGGCCGTTGTGACGTGGATACGCCAAGGTACGGATGCCTGCATGAATCAATACAATGCGGAGAATGGTTAGTTGTCGGTGGTCCGTTGTCAGTTGCAATAAAGGCACTGTCGCAAACAACTGATCACAAACAGGAGCTTTTGATCTACGATGCCAGTCAATGTTTACGAATGCATGTTCTTGCTTGACACCACCAAAATCTCAGGCGATCTGCCGGCGGCCGTGCAGCAGTTGCATGCTATTCTGCAACGCAACAATGCGGAAGTCCTCGCCAGCCGGGCCTGGGCCGACCAGAGGCTCGCTTTTCCCATCAAGGGGCAAAAGAAGGGCCAGTATTACCTGATCTACTTCCGCACGGAAAGCAAGAATGTCATCAACATCGAGCGGGACTGCTCCCTCAACGAGACGATTCTGCGAATGCTGATCCTACACATCGATCCGAAGCTGGTGGAACTCATGCTGGCCGTGGCTAATGACGAGCACGCCATGGCTCTGCAAACGGTCAACGAGCCGCCTCCTGGAGAAGATGGCGACATCCCCGGTGTGGATATGGGCGGAGACGAGGGCGGCCGCGGGATCCGCCGAAACCGCCGACCGCTGGAAGTCGCCGATGCCGAATAACCCCCTCAATTTTCGATCTTGGACAGGGAGGAGATTTTGATTGGCAAGGAAGGCCGATTAATGCTTGCAATCGATACGTAACGGATGTATAGTACCCGGCATCGGGCGTTATTCGCGCAAGCATCCCTTCCATCCTCCAGGAGCTAGCCTCATGGCCAACCTCAACAAGGTAATGTTAATCGGTCGTTTGACCCGCGACCCGGAAACCCGGACCTTCTCCAATGGCGGCAAGGTCGCCAACTTTGGGTTTGCCGTGAACAATCGCAAAAAAAATCAGCAGACCGGCGAATGGGAGGACGAACCTTGTTTTGTCGATATCAAAGCATTCAACAGCGGTTTTGAACGGGGTCGCAAGCTAGCCGACCTGTGTGAGCAATATCTGAAAAAAGGTCATCAAGCCTATATCGAAGGCCGTCTGGTGCTGGAGCAGTGGACAAGCCAAGACGGGCAAAAACAATCCAAGCTGAAAGTCATACTGGAAGACTTACAGTTTCTCGAACCGAAGGGCCAAGGCGGCATGAATGAAGGGGGCATGGCCCGATCTGCTCCAGCTGACCGCAAGCCAATGAATAGTTACCCGTCGAACAACGGCGGTGGTTACGGCGAACCTGAACCCGAACCCCTGGAGCCCCCGGCAACGGCCGAGGCCGATATCCCGTTTTAGCTAAGATAGGTCTCTTCATGGTTACCAGACAACGCAAACAGATTCGCAAGGGCCCCCACGGCGGTATGCAGCTCGTCCTCGTGGAAGACGTGCAGCATCTGGGCAAGCAAGGCGATCTCGTCGAGGTCAAGGGAGGCTATGGGCGCAATTATCTGCTGCCCAACGGCCTTGCTACAGTGCCCACCGAGCATAATCTTCGCGTGCTGGGACGGTACAGGGAACGCGTTCGGCAAGCGCGCGAGGCCCGTATCGCCGACCTCAAGGTTTTGGCCGAGCAAATCGCCCGGACCACCATCAGCATTGATGCCAACGCCAATGAAGAAGGCCATCTTTACGGCTCGGTCGGTCCCCAGGAAATTGCCAAGGCCATGCGCGGCAAGAATCTCTTGATCGACCCCGAAATGATTCGCATGGAAGGGCCGATCAAGGAAATCGCCCTTTTCGCGGTCAAAGTGAACCTGGGCTACGACATCGAAAGCGAAGTCAAGGTGCTGGTTGTCCGACCCGCGGACAAGAAGTAAGGGAGCGGCCAGCGGTCAGCTGTCAGTTAAAGACTCCCTCCCCTCTGGGGAGGGTTTTGCCTTTCTAAACCTTGTTCCCAAACTCCCGTTTGGGAACACTACTCTCGTTCCCAAACTCCAGTTTGGGAACGCATCTTCGCGAGACTTTCTCAGGACTGGCGTTCCCAAACAGGAGTTTGGGAACGAGGAACTAGAATGAAAAACCGCACGTGTGTGACTGACCGCTGAAAGCTGGCGGCTGCAGCACCTGCCATTCGAGGTGGCTCATGGCTTCGGATCGTGAGGTTGCCGATCGCCTTCCTCCGCAAAACCGCGATGCCGAACGCAGCGTCTTGGGCAGCATGTTGCGGGACAATGCCGTCATCGGCGACGTTGTTCAAATCATCCACCGTGCGGAAACCTTCTACACCGACGGCCACCAGAAAATCTTTGACGGCATCACCAAGCTCTACGACAAGGGCAAGCCGGTTGACCTTGTGCTCCTGGCGGATCACCTCAAAGAACAAAAGCATCTCGAAGACATCGGCGGCTATACCTATCTGGCCGAACTCTGGGACGCGGCGCCCACCGCCGCCAACGCCGAGTATTACGCCCGCATCGTCCGCGACAAGGCCATCGTTCGCAACCTGATCCATGCCGGCAACGAAGTCCTTCGCGACGCCTACGATCAATCGATGCCGGCCGATGAACTCCTGGAGTCGGCCGAGCGCAAGATTCTCGACATCGCACAAATGGGCATTACCGGGCAGACGTTCACCCTGGAAGCTGCCCTCAATGAAGCCTACGCCCGGATCGATGCCCGGCACGAACGCGGACATGAATCCATCAGCGGCCTGGAAACGGGCTTCACGGATCTGGACAATATTACCGCGGGCCTTCAGAACTCGGAACTCGTCGTTATCGCCGCCCGGCCGAGCGCGGGAAAAACGGCGTTTTCCTTGAATCTGGTTCGCCATGTCGGGGTGGAAGTCGGTCATCCGGTCTTTTTCGTAAGCTTGGAACAGTCGCGCATCGAGTTGGCCGAACGCTTGCTTTGCTGTCAGGCCAAGGTTGACAGCCACAAACTTCGGGTTGGAAAGTTGGGCGGCGACGACATGCAGAGGTTGATTGATGCCGGCAATGAGCTAAGCAAGGCCAAGATCTTCATTGACGATACGCCCGGTCAAGGCATGTTGCGCATCGCGGCGAATGCCCGCCGGTTGAAGCTGCGGCATAAAATCCGGCTTGTCGTCGTGGACTATTTGCAGCTCATTGAGCCTGACAACCGGCGCGATAGCCGGCAGGAACAAGTCGCACAACTGTCGCGCCGCCTCAAGTTTTTGGCTCGTGAGCTTCAGATCCCCGTTGTCGCTCTCGCTCAGGTCAACCGCAGCTCCGAGGATCGCCAGGATCATAAACCCCGTCTGGCCGATTTGCGCGAATCCGGGGCAATCGAACAAGATGCCGACACCGTCATGCTCCTTCACCGGCCCGAAATGTACGAACCCGGTCAACACGAGGGCACAACGGAAATCATCATTGCCAAGCAGCGCAACGGCCCCACCGGGGAGATCACGCTGACCTACCTCAAGCAATTCATGCGCTTCGAGAACTTTGCAATCGGCATTCCCTTTGACAATTAACCGCCCGACCTAACCGGAATTCGGAAGGCCTGCCCCGAATGTTCCGGATTTAAAGTTCGCTATTAACATGCACTTAGTGATGTTTGCTATCGCTGGCAAAGTGGCGAAGTGGCGAACTGGGTCTGCTTCTGAAGCGCAACTATATATCCTGTAAGTCTTTCAAAACACGAAAGCTGTTCGCCACTTCGGTAAAAAAGTGGCGAACTGGCCGGCCATTAAGCCAAAACTCTGACCTACCTAGTCGCGTAATACAAAACAGTGTCTCCCTCTAGCAGCGCGAATTCAGGCTGGGGAAGAGTGGTCGACTCCGAAGCCGGCAAAAGACGAAGCGCTTTTTGGTCGTGCAAGGTGCGCAGGCCGGCCTGGAAAGTTCCAAGTGTCAATTCGACATGACGACCGGAAACATCGGTGAATAACTCAGGCAAGGGACAAGGACCCGAAGCCCCGGCCGCCTTGCGTTGATCGAGGTAATCGAGCGCCTCGACCGCCCAGGGATAGTCTTTAGCGATGGAATCGGAAACCCGGGGCAGAGATGCATGCAGGCGCTCCAGACCACTTTCGACCCGCTCTTGCAAGGCTTGGAGTTGCCGGGAAAAGCGGTTGGCGTCTTCGATCAACTGCTTTTCGACGGTTTGCAAGCGGCGACGCATATCGGTCAGCCAACCGGGAAGGCCATCCTCCGCTGCCTGAACAAGTTCCCGAAGCTCCTCAAGCGCTTTTATGGGTGATTCATGGTCGTGGAGAAATCTGACACCGGCCGGAGTCAAACGCACCCATTCCTGGTTGGTCTTACCCTTGGTTTCGGAACGGATCACCTCGAGTAACCCTTCACTTACCGCTCGCGCGGCAGCCTCGCCATTGAAGCCGGCTCGTCCCGCGAACAAACCCGTTAGTTTGCCGCTTTTATATAACCGGGTTTCGCCCGGCTCCATCGCTGCTTGCTTGAGTGCTTCGAGCAAAACCTCCGTGCTTTTCTTGTTCGGAGTCTTCAGTCCATTGTCCATGGCCGGCTCTCCTTGGTATTTGGCAGGGGACAATGTACAAAGAATTACAAATCCAGGACAACCGATAATTATCATCGAATCGGCAATATAGACATGACATCACTTGCATCCGGAAGAAAACGCATCCTGAGCGGCGTTCAGCCGTCAGGCAAATTGCACTTGGGCAATTACTTCGGCGCCGTCAGACAACATATCGCCCTGCAAGACGACGCCGAGTGTTTTTACTTCATCGCTGACTACCACGCGCTGACAACGATTCAGGACGCGGAAAAGCTGCGGGATTACACGCGCGACGTGGCTCTCGATTACCTCGCTTTGGGGCTCGATCCAAACAAGGCCGTCTTCTTCCGCCAGTCCGACGTGCCCGAAACGACGGAACTAGCCTGGATCCTAGGCACGGTGACCAACATGGGCTTGCTCGAGCGGGCGGTTTCCTACAAGGAGAAGATCGAGAAGGGCATTGATGCCAGCGTTGGATTGTTCACCTATCCCGTCTTGATGGCGGCGGACATTCTTATCTACCGCTCCCACCTTGTTCCCGTGGGCAAGGACCAGGTTCAGCACCTCGAAATGACGCAGGATATTGCCGGCCGCTTTAACCGCGCTTACCGCGAAGTCTTTCCCATTCCCAATTATCGGCTCGACAAGGAATCCAAAGTCATCGGCACGGACGGTCAAAAGATGAGCAAGTCGTACGGCAATACAATTGATATTTTCGCCGAGGGCAAACCGCTCAAGAAAATCATAATGAGCATCGTAACCGATAGCTCCACGGTTGCCGATCCCAAGGACCCCGATAAATGCAACCTATTCGCCCTGTACACCTTGTTTGCCAGCGATGATGAAAAGGCTGCTCTGGCCGCTCGCTATCGCGCCGGCGGCATGGGCTATGGCGAAGCAAAGATCGCTCTTCTGGAGAAGATCGATGCCTTCTTCGCGCCGTTCCGGGAGCGCCGCAAGGAATTGGCTCAAAGGCCGGACCTCGTGGAGGATGCTCTCCGACAGGGTGCTCGGCGAGCCCGTGCCGAGGCGCAAAAGACGATGGCCCTCGTGCGCGAGGCCGTCGGCATGAAGCAGCATCCGGTAAACTCTCGTGATTAACAATCACTCGGATGGCAAAGGTTTGCGGATTGTCGTCTCCTTCGTGGACGACTTCGTCACCCAGAGTGCGTACGTCGGTCAATATTTTCTCAAGAAACTATCCCTTGGCAATAAAGTCATCCGGCTGCCCGCCAAGTTGAATCGCTTGAATCGCGGAGGACTTTTCGTTTTCAAATGCCAGTCAAAGGACAGGCGTGAAGGTGCCGTCGAAGCGATGGTTGAGGAAATTGAACACACTTTCAGACAGAATCCCGGACATTCTCTCAAGCGACTTGATATCACCGGCCATGGTCATCCGGCGGGTTGGGCCGGCCGGCTTTCCTTCGAAGATCTAATCCCAGGAGCCTCCAGCAAAAGAGCCGCGCTGGAGAGACTGAGACCCCTCTGGAGTGCATCAAATGAGGGGCTGATTCTGCGGATGTGCAGCGTCGCTAAAGACGAAGAGGGCCGGCTGTTTCTGAAGGAGTTGGCCAAAACGGTCGGAGCCAATGTCACGGGCTGGACGGGCATTTATGAGATTCACCCGACAGGCGAAGAATGGACTGCAAACCCCGATGGCGTTGTCAGCAAGACTGGCGACACGGGGCGTATCTCTTACTTCGGCCCTTGGAAAGACAGCCCTTTACTCAAGAAGATCCTCACCTTTCCTGTCTTCCTTGCCTTGATGGCCTGGAGAACGGTCACCGGCAAGTGAGCCGATTTTCTTGACAGGCCCGTTCGGCTGTTTACAATCGAGGCCCGATTGTACCATCGGATTCGGGCCGCTTTATTCTCATAGCAGCCTGTCATTGGAGGATGCCGAATTGAACCGCGCCAAACCTAGTCGCCGGGACTTTACTTGGAAAATGGCTGCTCTAGCGGCGGTGCCCTTGGGTGTCCCATTAGAATCCGCCCGAGCCACGGAACCAAATCCTCCACCCAAGCCGGAGAAGCCCAAGGCCGTGATAGATGGGGCAGCCGCGTTGCTCGAAGTGGCACGGGCAAAGTTCGGCAAGCATCTCAGCAAGGAACAACTGGACGAGATACGTCGCGATCTGGAGGAGAATGGCGTTCCTGCTGCCCAGGCACTGGCGAAGGCAACGGTGAAGAACAGCGATGAACCGGCTTTTCTTTTCCATGCCGACTTGCCCTGAGCCGTTGACTCATTCGATTCAACTCCCGAACCGGAAAGATATATCCATGACCGCCAAGACGGAAATCACGGAAGACCTATTGTTTTCCTCAGTCCGCGAACTGGGCGACAAAATCCGCGCCCGCAGTCTTTCTCCCGTCGCTCTGGCGGAAGCCTATCTGGATCGACTGGAGAAAATTGGACCGAAGCTGGGCGCAGTCGTAACCGTCACGCGCGATCGCGCGCTCACCGAGGCCAAGCAGGCAGAACAGGAAATTAAAGACGGCAAGTATCGCGGTCCGCTCCACGGCATCCCATACGGCGTCAAGGACCTACTGGCGACCAAGGACATTCCCACCACTTGGGGCGCGGAGCCTTACCGCAAACAGGTCTTCGACCACGATGCTACCGTCGTGAAAAAACTAAGGGATGCCGGCGCCGTCCTTGTGGCCAAGTTGGCGATGGTCGAGTTAGCCGGCGGGTTCGGTTACAACAACGCCGACGCTTCCTTCACCGGCCCGGGCCTTACGCCCTGGAACCTCGAATACTGGTCAGGCGGTTCCTCGACGGGACCCGGCGCTGCCACGGCCGCCGGCCTTGTCGCCTTATCTATTGGCTCGGAAACCTCGGGTTCGATCATCACGCCGGCGGCTTTCTGCGCGGTTTCCGGCCTGCGTCCCACCTATGGACTCGTGAGCCGCCACGGCGCCATGGCCCTAAGTTGGACAATGGACAAACTGGGGCCCATGTGCCGCACGGCCGAAGACTGCGAGCTGGTGCTGAAAGTGATTCAGGGCCGGGATTCGCTTGATCCGGCCAGCGTGGAGAAATTGCTCGCCGTACCATCCGGCAAACCGAAGATCGGCGTCCTCAAGGATGCCACCGCCCACGTTCAACCGGAGGTGAAAAAGAACTTCGAGGAATCGCTCAAGGTGCTGGCGAAGATCGGCGACCTGGTCGAAAACGTCCCCTTGCCCGATATGCCGTTCGATCCGGTCGCCAGCACCATCATCGGCGCGGAGGGGGGCAGCGCCTTCGAGGATCTGCTCGCCAGCGGCGACGCGAAAAAGCTCCGCTGCGTCAGCGATCGTTGGGGCGGTTACTCCGCGTCGCTGATCATGGCCGTCGATTACCTGAAAGCCATGCGCTTGCGGGGCCCCATGAAAAAAGCCATGGACGAGCTTTACGCCAAGTATGATGCGATCGTGGCCCCCTCGCGCGATACGATTTCGTATCCCATTGCCAAGGACTTCGACAAGGCCTACCCCGACATCCAGGGCGGCCCGCCCCTAATTGAAGCCGGCAATGTCGTCGGGCAACCGGCCATTTCCGTTCCCAACGGCTTCGGCCCGCACAATCTCCCCACGGGCCTTCAATTCACCGGCCGCGTGTGGAGCGAAAAGAAACTGCTCGCCCTCGCCAAGGCCTATCAGCGCGAAACCGATTGGCACAAGAAACGGCCCACCGTTTAAACCTAGGCGCCGCCGTCCCGACACGCCGCCCACAGTTCATTTCGAAAAGCATTTTTCACACCCGAAGCTCACCAACCGACCTTGTTGCATAGTGGTCATTTGTACATTATGCCTAGATCGCCGCTGGCGCTGAAAAAGGTTTGTTTGGGTGAAGCCCCACCCCTCCAGCGCCGTCCCATTGAGCGTCAATGAATGCCAATGACCCACTAACCCCGAGGCCCGCCATGAATTCAGAAACACTTTCGCCTGATCCCTTCCAAAAAACAGCGCCCAGCCACCCCGGCCCGAAGCCGCATCTGTCATTTAATCTCGTGCGCGGTCACAGCGCCCGGGTTGCCGCTTCGGAAACGCGGACCGATTGGATATGGAACGGCTACCTGGCTCCCGGTTGCCTGACGATGCTCACCGGCCAATGGAAACTGGGCAAGACAACGATGCTCGCCGTCCTGCTTGGCCGAATGGCGGCGGGTGGCCAGCTGGCCGGCCAGGCTGTGCGGCAGGGCCGGGCGGTAGTCATTTCCGACGAAAGCATCGACCTGTGGCACCTCCGCATGGGCCAATTCGACATTGGCGATCATGTGGGACTCTTGTGCCGGCCGTTCCGCGGACAGCCGTCGCCGGACGAATGGCTCAGCCTTATCGATTACTTGGTTCGCTTGCACGACGAAGAAGGGCTGGAGTTGGTGGTGATCGATTCGTTGGCTTCGTTCATGCCCGGGCGCGACGAGAACAACGCCAGGTGCATGATGCAGACCCTGGCGCCGCTCCAACGGCTGCTGGAGAAGGGCGTGGCCGTGCTGATCGTGCATCATTCGCGCCGCAAACCGAGCGCGGCGGGCCACACGATGCGGGGTAGCGGCGCGTTGCCGGCGACCGTGGATATTCTCCTGGAAATGGATTGGTTCCAGCGCGGCGACGAGAACGACCGCCGCCGCCAGCTCCGCGCCTTCTCCCGCTACCGCGAGACGGTGCGCCGCCAGGTCTGCGAATGGACCGCCGACGGCCGCGATTATCGCACGCTGGGCGATTTTCAGGAGACTGTCTTCACCGAAGGCTGGGACGTGTTGCGGATGGTGCTCGAGGATGCCCAGGGCAAACTCAAACGCCATGAAGTCCTGGAACAATGGCCGCCCGACCACCCGCGTCCCGACCCCTCGTCGATCCGGACCTGGCTGGAAAAGGGCGTCACCCGCGGCCTAATCCGCCGCGACGGCGCCGGCCGCCGCAACTCCCCCTTCCGCTACTGGCTCCCCGAAAGCGAGGAGCAGTGGAAGCAGAATCCCTTCTACCTACTGACGGAGCAAGCTGAGAAGGACCGAGAAAAGATCGACAACCTGCTAGGAAAGCCGGCCTACAGAAGTTGACCGCTCGGGCAGTGATTCAATGGGGCACGGCTGCCAATAAACCCCGGCTACCCCGTCGCCAATGCAAGGGATGGCCGTCTACCGACGTTCCCCTCGTGACCGAGCTTTGCTTCCCCTCGCTGTCAACACACAAGCCCGAAGCGCAAGCGAGGGGAAAACGCCACTCCCTCGCTTCTCCTTGCGAACGAAGCAACACAACGCTACGATGCCTGCGTGGAAAGAGAACGGCTCTCTATCCTTCGGCGCAGCGAACGAGCCGGATTGGACAGAATGCAATCCGGATTAGCAAGCATCAAGTGCCGAATTAGACGGAAAGAACTTTGTCGAATCATTGTTCGGCATTCATGATGGAAGTCGATTTGCGAGCTTTGTTGCCGCGACACAAGAGCGACTGCGAACGAGCCAAGGCAATCGTCGCGCTTGGCTATCCTGCGGTGGCTCCCGTGTTGCGCGATTTGCTTGGCTGGTTGCAAGACTGCAATTGGCCCGTGTCGCACTCGATTGCACCGTTTTTGGCTTCTGTAGGCGAGCCTGTAGTCCCGTTGATCCGGGAAGTTTTTCAGGGCGACGATGACATTTGGAAGTATTGGTGCATTGAGCGTATTGTCATGGGGTTCCAAAGAGATGTGGCTGAACAGTTGCTGCCAGACCTTCAGCGGATCGCCTTTCATCCGTCGATCACAGAACAGGGCGAAGAGGTTGATGAACAAGCGAAGGCAGCACTGGAGTGGCTGGATGATGGGCCATGCCGAACCAGCGGCTAAAGCTGAACGGGGCCGCCATTCTGGTTTTCCGGGCGTCAACGTTTGTGCAGGCGGCCCCGGCAGCTTAGCCTGAGCGTTCGGCGGCGGGAAAGGCGACCGGAGGGGTGATGCGGTTCCACCACTACATGGCGATGCACGTCGCTACCCTCATCACAGGCCCGCGGCACAACTACCTGGCCATCGTGTTCGCGCCGGAGGGCGAGACGCCGGAGCCGCAGGTGGTCGAGTTGCCCCCGCAGGCGGGATGCGAGCACAGGCCGCTCGACCCCGCCGCGATACTCGCTGAGGTGCTGGCCGGGGTGGCCGAGGGCAATGCCGAGTTCGGAGTCGGATACGATGTGCAGTCGGTCCAATTCGTCCGCAACGACACTGGCCCCGAAGGCGTGTATCGTAGCATGGCGAGGGCCATCGTCGGCGACACCAAGCGGTTTCTGACCGAGGAGTGGGCGTCGTTCCAGCAACTCATGGCGCGCTCGGACGGTGCGGGAGACCGCGCCGAACCAATCGCTCAAGCTGACCCCCGCCCGCCAACTTGATTTCGTGGAGTCGTCATCCGTGTGGATAGCGGCAGCTTAGCTCGGTTGTTCGGCAACGTGGTTTCTGGTGAAACTATGAGCTTCGTCCACGATACAATTGTGGGCCATTTCGATCCGGCGACGCTCTTTCCCGATCGCCCTTTAAAGCCAGTGCAGCCTCTTGAAAGGCGAGTGGTGGAGGCCCTTCTGGCTGAGTATCCGCCAGAGGCCCGTGAACAGGTTGAATTTGCCGATGGATATGTTGTAGTTCATTGGGCGCCTTGCCACGTGAAGTGGATGAAGACAGTCCGCAGTATTGCGTATAGATTGGCAGAGCAAGAAAACTGCATCGCGGCCGAAAGTCCACTCTACGTCATCACCTACCCGGAGTCGGCCCAGGAGATTCAGGGAAAAGCTGCCGTCGCCTTGATGGCTGAGAAAAGGGGCCGCCGAACCACCGGCTGAAGATGCCCGGGGCCACCATTCTGGTTTTCCGGGCGTCAACGCTTGTGCAGGCGGCCCCGGCAGCTTAGCCTGGGCGTTCGGCGGCTTGACTTCACCATTCAAAAGGACTTCCCATGTCGGAAGTAACACCGGGTGCCCCGAATGGCAGACAAAGGCAACCCAGCCGTAGATTGCGTTTGTGGCTATGGTTTGTTGCTGGCTTCTTACTTGCATTCATTGGGCTTTCCGTCACCTTATCAATGGATTACTACGACGGCCACGGGCTTTACCGAACCAAAGTTTGGCACTATTACCTCC
>Ga0185299_10000372_pt1 | contig 129118 bp, 109 predicted proteins | sample PaiPotPPA55metaG_FD_128002 | JGI IMG/M metagenome (GOLD analysis project Ga0185299, IMG submission 128002) | Iron sulfur acid spring bacterial and archeal communities from Banff, Canada, to study Microbial Dark Matter (Phase II) - Paint Pots PPA... ... | reverse complement strand
ACATTTTCTGGCGGCCAGTCACCGCGATCCGAGCGGGTGCCGCGCCGGGAGACCCCGATGCCGATTGGAGGCCATTGCTGGACTCTCTGACCGGTACTCCTCCGCATCCCGAGTATCCTTCTGCGCATTCCACATATAGTGGCGCCGCCGCGTTCATCCTGGCTGCCACATTTGGAGAGAACACCGCATTCAGCCTCACCTCCGAGATACGTCCAGGCACGCGTTCCTATGCGAGCTTTTCCGAGGCGATCGCCGAAATCGCCGATGCGCGTGTCTTTGGCGGCATTCACCTCCGAAGCAGTTGCGCCCGGGGGAATTCCGTGGGTCGAGCTGTCGCGGATTATGTATCGAGACATGCGATGCGGGCGCGCGGTGACGATCAAGACGAACGAGAAAAGTAAACGCAAAAGGGCTCTGTTGCTCGATGGGGGGTGCCGGGTCATAGCTAAGTCGCGCTCGACGTGGTCCAGAAGTCCGTTTTTGTAAGTTGTTCCAGGATTCTAGACGGATGACGGGCAAGCCAGAAGTTATCGGTTCGCCCGTCGGATTTAGTACCGCCAACGCGCTGGCGTTGACCAAACCGCCGCATTTCGCACATCTTGAACTCGATTTCGCAGACTCTTGGGAAAGATTTGGGAAAGAACTCAGAGTCTCAAAGCACTGCGTAAATTGCACAGAATCAACAGGCCACATGTTTTTAGTACGTGCTCATAACCCGAAGGTCGTCAGTTCAAATCTGACCCCCGCAACCATTTTGTTAGTTTAGATACAACGGCTTAGGATACTCCAATCCTGAGCCGTTTTCTTTTGTAGGCGCATTTGGGCACAGAATCACGTCCAACTGCTCCGCAAACCGCACGTCATCTTCGCTCGTAACATGCGTATAGACGTCCAGGGTGAGTGAGCAATCACAAACTCTGTGCGGAAAATCGTTCGTGCCGAGCGAACGCATACGTGTGCGCGCGGGCGGTGTACCGAATTCTGTTAGTTACTGCTGCTCGCCCATCGTTGTCCCTGTTATCCTTACGGGTTCCATCTGATACTGCGAGGTGCATCTATGCGCAAGTCTGTAGGTTGTCTGCTGCTTTTCACTTTTTCTGCTGCTTGCTTGGCTCAGCAAAATGCATCGAGTACGCATTTCGACGGCAAGTCCTGGTGGGCACACGTCAAATTTCTGGCGGACGATTCGCTGGAAGGCCGCAACACGGGCAGCGAAGGTCTTCGCAAGGCGCAAGCTTACGCGGTGGAACAACTGCAGAAGGCCGGCCTCGAGCCCGCGGGCACGAATGGCTTCTACCAATCCATTCGTTTCACGCAATTCCAAGTTGACGAATCCAAATCATCGCTTGCGCTCGTTGCCAACGGACAATCGCAACTCGTCTCGTTCTCGGATGATGCGTTCGTCAGCTCGCGGGCCACGCGCAGCTCCGTCAATGTCGCCGCACCCCTGGTTTTCATTGGCTACGGCCTGAAGATTCCCGAAAAGAATCTTGATGAGCTCGCAGGCGTGGATTTAAAGGGCAAGATTGTGGTCTATCTCGCTGGTTCGCCCTCTGATATTCCTACAGCGCTAGCGTCGCACTATCAGACTCCGCCCGAGCGCTGGAAATCCCTACACGCCGCGGGCGCTATTGGCTCAATCACCATTCCGAACCCTGCGTCGATGGACATTCCATGGTCGCGTATTTCAGTGAACCGCACCCAACCATCGATGGATCTTGCTGATCCAGAATTCTACGAGACTCCAGGGCTTCAACTCGGTGTCACGTTCAATCCAGCTTCAGCAGAGAAACTCTTTGCGGGGTCCGGGCACACCTTTGCTGAGATCGCCGCTCTGGGCAAGGACCGCAAGCCTCTTCCTCATTTCCCATTGGCCGTTTCGCTGGACGCCAAGGCGGCAATCCAAACCACGGGGGTGGAGTCCGCCAATATAGTGGCCAAGCTACCGGGATCCGATCCAGTGTTGAAAAATGAATTTATCATTCTTTCCGCGCACATCGATCACTTGGGCATCGGCGCTCCGATCAACGGCGATCGCATTTACAACGGTGCCATGGACGATGGGTCCGGCAGCGCTTTGGTTCTTGATGAAGCGGCCAGCCTGAAAGCACATCCCGAACAAGTGCGGCGCTCGCTGCTCTTGCTGCTGGTGACGGCGGAGGAAAAAGGCCTCCTGGGCTCAAAATATTTCGCAGCGCATCCCACAGTGCCACCCAAATCCATCGTCGCGGACGTCAATGTGGACATGTTTCTTCCCATCGTGCCGTTGAAGATCCTGAAGGTGGAAGGTATCGAAGAGTCCGATCTCGGGTCGCGCGCCGCTGCCCTTGCGCAATCGATGGGCATCAAGCCGATCGCTGATCCAGAGCCGCTCCGCAATGCTTTCATTCGCAGCGATCAGTACAGCTTCATCAAGAAAGGCGTGCCTGCAATCAAAGCAGACGTCGGCTTCGAACTAGGCACGCCCGAGCAGAAAATCTTCAAGGACTGGCTCACGAATCGCTATCACGCACCTTCCGATGACGTGAACCAACCGGTCGATCTGCAATCTGCGGCGCTGTATGAGGAATTCACGCGGCGATTATTGCTCGAAACGGCTAACTCTCTCGCGCGGCCGCAGTGGAAGGCGGAATCGTTCTTCCGGCGCTACGCAGGGAATTAACATGCGGTTGTCAACCTAACCATCTTCCCTTGGACGTGGAGTCGGGTTACCGGACATCTGCAAAAAACAACCCTTTGTGGGCATCGAAAACAGGGAAGTCGGGGGAAACGGAATCAGTCACTTGTGACTGTAGAAGTGGAGTTTTTGGGCAGCCAGTGCCAAAGTTATTCCGGGCCAGAAGTCCCGTTCTGGGAAATTGCGCAAGCGAAGTGCAGCGGCATCTACAGCGGCGCTGAGAAAGCGGCCGCTGCTTGCCGCATTGGGGAAGAATAATTGATGCCGTCTCTCCGACTGCGTGTAATTCGGATTCTTGATTTTAGCCAACCCGAGACCGTGGCGTGGGTCCCAGTTTTGCGTTTGGCAACTACACCGTCGAGGTTGCGCCTGACGACTTCGTTGTATAAATCCACAGCTCGGCCTGCGACAAACTTTCCGCACAGGACATCCGGGAGAGTGCTTCTCTCTACGACCGCGTGTAACCTTTTCCTTCCGTTCTATTAGCGGAAGTTGCCGCAGGTTTCGGTCGTTCAGATACAGCAAATCGAAGGCGTAGAAAACTGGACAGCCGAGCCTGAACAGTAGCTCATTAAAAATGCTTCTGCCTTCAGAATCGAGACAGACAAGCTCGCCGTCGTCCGACGGTCTCCTTGAAATTGAGAGGGCTGTTTCAAAAATGAAGGACGCCCTAGGCTTGCAACTTTACGATAGTCACTATAATGTTAGAGTAACTATCAAATGCCGCCGCGTGGCGGCCCACCATATTCAGGAAGGAGAATGAGGATGCGCCGCACCAAAGCTGCGGTAAGACGAACGCCCTCGCCAGTTTCGGACAGCGCCAAAGAGTCGCGAAGGTCAAAAAAAGGACGGGACCGCGCGGGCATCGGGCAGAGAAATGAGCCCGGTCTTCGTGAGCGCAAGAAGGCACGTCTGCGCCAGCAGATCGTCGAAACGGCGCTGCATCTTTTCCGCCAACGCGGGTACGAGAACACGCGGATTGATGACATTGTGCAAACACTGGAGATTAGCCAGCCGACGTTTTTTCGCTATTTCCCCAGCAAGGATGCGGTGCTGCGCGAAGTGGGCCGCCGCGCGTTTGCCCGTCAAGCCGAAAGCCTGAGGGCCGAATTAGCTGTCAAGGCCACCACCCAGCAGCGCTTGCGGCGGTTTTATGAAACCTTAGGGAACGTAACCGAGGTGGGGCGCCCGCTGTGGCAAGCAGTCATTCTGGCCGGGGCCATGGATCCCGTGCGCTCGCCGGAGTTGCGAGGTGCGGAGGCGGCCACCGTCAGACTGCTTCGTGAAATCATCGCCGAAGGGCAGAAGAATGGTGAGGTGACGGTGGATTTTCCGATCGTGCACTTGGCCGAATTTATGGAAGGACTCTTCAACACCGTGGTTCGGCAGTGGGCCGTCGACCTTACGGGACCCCACAAACTCACCGAGCGCGTGCATAATGCAGTGGAATTTTTCTTGCGCGGCGCTAAACCGTAAAAAAATCATTTCGACCTTGTCGAGGTTACGAAAGCCCGCAAGACTTCCGCGAGTGTAAGTCACGCATCCGTGGTGTTTCGAGGTATAGGCAATGAAAGCAGCGATCCTGCGCGAATTCAGAACGCCACTTACAATTGAAGAGGTCCCTACGCCCAAGCTCGAGGCCCACGAAGTGCTGATCGAAGTGGAAGCGTGTGGCGTATGCCACTCGGATCTACACGTAGCGGATGGCGACTGGCCGCAGATCGTGCCGATCACCAAGAGACCGCTGATTCTTGGGCACGAAATCGCAGGCCGCGCGGTGGAAAAGGGATCTGCGGTTACGGATTTGGCGTTGGGCGACAGAGTGGGCGTAGCGTGGGTGTACTGGACCTGCGGGGAGTGCGGATTCTGTCGTGAAGGTAACGAAAACCTTTGCGTCAAACAAAAGATTACCGGGGTAACTGTGGACGGCGGTTACGCCGAATTCATAAAGGCGCCCGCGAGTCACGCGTTGAAGATTCCGGACGGGCTTTCCTGCGTTGAGGCTGCACCACTTTTTTGCGCCGGCGTCACGGTGTACCGAGCATTGCGGCGGGCCAAAATCGAGGCCGGGCAGCGCCTGGCGATATTTGGTATTGGGGGGCTCGGCCATTTGGCGGTGCAAATCGGTCACGGTTTAGGAGCGGTGGTGACGGCCATTGATGTTTCGGACGATAAGCTGGCGTATGTGCGAAGTCTGGGAGCAGATAGCACCTTGAACGCTGCGACCGAAAAAGTCGTCAAAGAATTGCGAGCTGTCGGAGGTGTCCACGTCGCATTGGTTACCTCTGCGGCAAAAGCGGCTTATGACATGGCCTTTCCCAGCGTCAGACCGGGCGGCACGCTTCTGGTCGTAGGGCTACCTTCAGAGCCTCTTTGTTTCGCTCCAATTATGATGGCGGCATTGGAGGTTCACATCCAGGCCTCCTCGGTTGGCACGCGACAAGATATGCGGGAAATGTTAGTCATGGCTGCCGCGGGCAAAGTGCATTGCCAAGTGAAAACTCGACCGTTGGCGGAAGCCAATGAGGTCTTCGAAGAGCTGCGAAGAGGATCCATCCGAGGGCGAATCGTGCTGGTCCCACACTCCCCCTAAAGCGCTCACTGAAACTGTTTATTTCACATGCTAGGCGCCTGAAGCTACACACCGCTCCCTGGCGGACTGCCGCTCGCCGACGACGTATCAAGAAAAATGATGCGACGAATCAGGGTTTCATATTGACGTTAGTCGCTATATTGTGATATCCCCTATCATAATTTTGCATTTGTCGGGGCAGGGGGCGGCGATGGGGAGAACTGTCGAAAGAGTGTGGATTTCCTTCCGGTCGGCGGCCATTCGCTGCTCGAATTCTGCCACGGTGCCCGCTGGTTTGCTAACATTTGGCTGGGAATAACTGGACAATCTGAGATGGTTTTTAGCGGTACTCCGGCGAATCCGAGAGGAACTATGAAAACGATCCTGCTAGCTTCCCTGCTGTTTTTCCTTTTCCTCATTCCCGGCGCAAAGGCCCAAGGCGTTGGGGCCTCCGGTGAAATCAGAGGAACGGTTCTTGATCCCTCCGGTGGTGTAATTCCGAATGCGCGCGTCGAGGCAGTTGATACTGCAAAAGGGACGCACTACACCGCGACAGCGGATGGCAACGGCCAATACGAATTTCCGAACCTGCCGCCGTCGACCTATGAAGTGACGGTGCGTCATGCCGGGATGCAGACCCAGGTACAGAAGGGACTCGAACTGGAGGTGGGTCAGACCGCCACCCTGGATTTCCGATTGGCTCTGGAGGGGACGAGCGTGCAAGTGGAAGTCTCTGCCGAACAGGTCGTGGTGGAGACCACGCGAGGCAGTCAGGCCGAGACCCTATCCCAGACCTATATTAATGACCTGCCAATCAATCGTCGGGATTACCTGACCTTTACGCTATTGCTGCCCGGCGTGAGCAATTCCAATACGATTGCCGACAATGCAGACTTTCGCGTTAAGCAAACCCCGCAAAGTGGATTGTCACTCTACGGGAGCAACGGCAGAGGGAACAGTGTCACTGTCGATGGGGGTGAATTCAACGATGATGCCGGCGGCGTCCGGCTCAATCTGAACCAGGATGCGGTGCAGGAGTTTCAGGTAAATCGGAGCAATTATACGGCCGAACTGGGGGGCGCAAGCGGCGCAACGATTAACATTGTTTCCAAATCCGGTACCAACGAAGTGCATGGCAGCCTCTATGGGTTGTTTCGCAATGATGCCCTGGACTCTCGCGACCATTTCGCCCTGCAACCGGCCTTGCAGCCCGGCGAGACATTTTCCGCAGATGCAGTCGCTACCCCGCTGAAAAACACCCTGAACCGCCAGCAATTCGGCGGCAACATTAGTATGCCGATTAAGAAAGACAAAACCTTTCTCTTTGTTGGCTATGAAGGGTTGCGTTCTGATGCCCAAGATTCCGTCCCGCTGCTGACCAACAGTAGCGTGTTTAATCCGACCGCTCAGCAGCTGCCTATCTTTGCGGGCTTGGCAGCCGAACCAGCCACCACCCTGGTGCCTTGTCTTTCGAACCCCACGAATCCTATCTTTGGTATACCGACATTTTTGCCGGCGCCGACCTGTGCATTTGTGCTTTCCAATTGCTTGACGATCACCACGGCGGCGTCCGCTTGCCAAACCAATGGAGCGACCCAGGCGTTAAACCCGTTTATCATCAATCAAGCGGAAACCAACGGCGGCCTGTTTCCTTTTCCGATTCGCGAACACCAATTCTCTGCGCGGCTCGATCACCGTTTCAGCGACCGCGATCAAGGATTTCTGCGTTACAGTTTTGATCACTTAACCGAAAAAGATCCTGACGTACAAGCGTTAACCGCTTTTTCCCGGGGCACATCGGAACTAGCTTGGGACAGCACACTCCAGGGGTCGTGGTTTCACACCTTTAGTCCCACCGCGCAGAACGAAGCTCGCCTGCAGTGGAACATGTATCAATTTAACGTCGACAGCAATGATCCCGGCGGGCCGGGGCTGGATATACAAGGTTTCGGATTTTTTGGGCGGAATATTTTTCTGCCGAGCCACACGCGCGCAGGACGCTATGACGCCGCCGATAACTTCAGTCTGGTTCGCGGACACCATACTCTAAAGTTCGGGGGCAGCGAACTGGTGCGCGGGAACGATACAACGTCGCAGACGTTTTTTGCCGGACGATTTGAATTTTTGGAGCTACCAGGCATTCTTTTGAGCCCCTGCTTGCAGGTACCCATTGCCTGCGGCCTTTCCGGGAATACTGCCGCCGGTCCAATACCGAGCACGGTGGCGATCACGCCCCTCCAATCGTTCAGCCTGGGCGCTCCGGGATTCTATGAGCAGGGCTTTGGTAATCCCAAGTACACACAAGTTCGACCGTTTACCGCTTTCTTTGCTCAGGACAGTTGGCAGGTCCGGCCAGGTCTTACTTTGAACTACGGGCTGCGCTACGAATTGGATTCGCAGTACGGTCCATTGCATACCCCAAAAAAGAATTTTGGTCCGCGGGTTTCGTTGGCTTGGGATCCGTTCGACGATCACAAGACCGTCGTGCGGGCCGGCTATGGAATCTTTTATTCTCAGATCTACGCGCAAATCCCCGGCGTGGTCAGCGTCCTGGGAAATATCAACAATAGTCGTACGATCGCCAACACTTTGGTTAAGTTAACCGGCGTTCCCGGAGAGCCCACTATTGCTAACTCCGCCGCCATTTTCCAAACGCTATTTGGCGAGGGAAAAATAAACTGCGGCACTCCACCGCCTGGTCAATATGCGTGCATTTCACAAGCGGACCTTGCGCAATTCGGCTTGTCGGTTCCTAACTCCGGGCCACTTCCTCCCGGGACAGTACTATTCGCAGGTCAACCAGGATACGAGAGCCCAACGTCGCAACAGGCCTCTCTGGGTATTGAGCGGGAAATCGCCGGCGGCGTGACCGTGTCGGTGAATTACATCTGGGTCCACACCACGCACCTGCCGGTGGCCATCGACACGAATTTGCTTCCAGGTGCACCGGTCGATACGGGTTCCACAGGTTTGCCCAGCAACGGATTGTCGTTTCAGGATTGGGGCGCACCAGCCTGCGTCGCAAATCCGGCTTTGTGTTTCGCGGATCCCACGGAAACAATTCTCCAGAGCAACGTCTACAGTTCGGCGGGCTCGGCGATCTACAACGGCGCGATTGTGGAACTGAAAAAACGATTTGCCAATCATTTCGCTATCCTGGCCAACTACACCTTGAGCAAGGCGACCGATAACGTCACGGACTTTAATAGTGATTACTCTCCTTTCAACGCTACGTGTCTGAAGTGTGACCGTTCGTTGTCTGATTTTGACCAAAGGCACAAAGTGGTGATTGCTGCCGTTTTGGCTAGCCCGTTTGATAAATCGCGGGTCTTCGGGGGATTCGAGCTCGCTCCGATCTTTACGTACAACAGCGGCCACCCATTTAACCTTTTGGCTGCAGCGGACATCAACAGCGACGGACATTTCACGAATGATCGTCCGCCCGGGGCGGGACGCAACACCGGCATTGGTCCAGACTTCACCGATATTGATCTGCGATTGAGCCGCGCTTTCAAGCTGGGCGAGAAGACCGCGTTGAACTTTACGGCGGAAGCCTTCAACCTTGCCAACCACACAAACTACTCCAGTGTGAACAATGTCGTGGGCGCGGCTTTTGGACCGCCGTTTAATGCACATGGCAGCGCCACTCTTTATCCTAACCAGCCTCTGGCGTTCACAGCGGCTTTCCCGGCTCGACAGATCCAACTGGGCGTGCGCTTAAGCTTCTGATTCCGGCTGCCATTACATAAGCACGAATCGCATGGATTAATGCTTGGGGTTGGGGCCAGCAGCGTCCGCGAGGATCATATTGTTAGTAGCGCAAATATGATATAAACAATCATATTTGGCGACTGACTGAACAATAACGCGGATTCATCAGAGATTATGAACAGCAATTCGTTGTTTGATCTGAGCGGCCACGTAGCCATCATAACCGGAGGCTCAGTCGGCCTGGGCCGTCAAATGGCGGAAGGCTTGGCGGAAATGGGCGCCAACCTGGTCCTGTGCGCCCGCAAAAAAGAGCGTTGTCAGCAATCCGCCGAGGAGTTGCAAAAAATAGGAGTGCGCACGCTGGCCTTGGGTTGCGACGTCAAAGACCCTGCCAGTATTCGGGCGGTTGTAGAGAATGCAGTGAATGAATTTGGACGGATCGATATCCTCATCAACAATGCCGGGACCTCCTGGGGCGCGTTGACCGAAGACATGACTTTGGAGCAGTGGAACAAGGTAATCGAAACGAATTTGACCGGTACATTTTTATTCTCCCAGGCGGCCGGTAAAGTCATGATTTCGCAACGTCGAGGAAAAATTATCAACATTGCTTCCGTGGCGGGAATGCGCGGCTCACCTCCAAGCTTTTCCGCCATTGGCTATAGCACCAGCAAAGGCGGCGTCATCATCTTCACAAAAGATTTAGCCTGCAAATGGGGCATGCACAACATTCAGGTGAATGCCATCGCGCCCGGATGGTTTCCGACAGACATGTCGGAAAAAGTCATCCAGCGAAATAAAGAAAACTTGCTAGCCAACATTCCTTTGGGACGTTTTGGCGGGCCCAACGATTTGAAAGGCGCTGCGATTTTTCTAGCGTCGGACGCTTCGGATTTTGTTACCGGACACACACTCGTCGTGGACGGGGGACAATCCGCCTAGATAAGGGCGACTTCCACGATGAACATTCCGCTCACACCTTTGCGTTTCCTGCGCTACGCGGAGCGGCAGTATCCTACGCGAACCGCGGTGGTTTGTAAGGAGAAGCGCTACAACTACAAGGAGTTTGCCGATCGCACCCGCCGTCTTGCCGGTGCGCTGCATCAGAATGGTGTCCAGCCCGGCGACCGCGTGACTTTTCTCAGTACTAATTGTCATCGTCTGCTGGAGGCCTATTATGGGGTTCTCGAAGCCGAAGCGGTTCTGCTGCCGCTAAATATTCGTCTGACCGCTAGCGAACTTGCTTACATCCTCAACGACGCTGGTGCAACGATTCTACTCCTCGAAAGGCAATTCCTTCCGTTGGTGGAAGCTTTCCGCAAAGATCTGAATTCGGTAAGAAGTTTCGTGCTGTTGGAAGGCACTCCGGAAGCACCGTGGCTCTGCGCGCAAGACTACGATGCGTTGCTCGCTGCCGCTACGCCGCGAAGCGCAGATATTTCTGCGATTGACGAAAATGCTGTAGCCGAATTGTTTTACACCAGCGGCACCAGCGCCAACCCCAAGGGCGTGATGCTCACGCACAGAAACGTCTATCTGCTCGCCGTGCATGTCTGCATGGCTTTCCAGATCCCCAACGGAAACGTGGAGCTCCACACCATTCCGTTATTCCACGCCAATGGCTGGGGCGTGGCGCACTTTCTCACGCAGCTAGGCGGCAAGCACGTCATGGTGCAGCGCTTCGATCCCAAGGAAATTTTTCGACTCATTGAGACAGAAGGCGCGCGTACGTGCAGCCTGGTTCCCATTATGGCCACCGCCCTAGTGAACTGCCCGGAGCGCAAAAACTACAATCTGAGCAGCCTCACGCGCATCGTGATCGGCGGTGCGGCATCTTCCCCAACGCTTATTCGCGAAGTGGAAGAAGCGTTTGGTTGTGAATGCGTTTCTGGCTACGGCCTCACGGAAACCTCTCCGACGCTCTCGCTTTCTCTCATGAAGGCCGGTTTGGAATGGGCAGGTGAGGAGCGTTATGTCGGCCAAGCTATGACCGGCTACCCGGTTCCCGGGGTTGAAATGCGCATCGTTGATGCCAACGACAGAGATGTTCCGGCGGACGGGCGATCCATCGGCGAAATCGTCGTGCGTGGCGATGGTGTGATGGAAGGCTATTGGCGGCAACCGGAAGCCACTGCCGAAGTCCTGCGTGGCGGCTGGTTTCATACCGGAGACATGGCCACACTCAACGAAGATGGCTATTTTCTGATCGTCGACCGCAAAAAAGACATCATCGTCAGCGGAGGAGAAAATATCTCGTCGCTCGAACTCGAAAAGGCCATCCTCGCCCATCCCGCAATTCTGGAAGCCGGTGTTATTCCGGTGCCTGATGAAAAATGGGGCGAAGTCCCGAAGGCCCTCGTAGTTCTAAAGCCCAACGCAACCTCGACCGAATCTGAACTGATCGATTTCTGCCGTACGCGGCTGGCGCATTACAAATGCCCGCGCTCGTTTGAATTCGTAGACAGTTTGCCCAAGACGGGAACAGGCAAAATTCTCAAAAAAGATATTCGGAAAAAGTATTGGCACGGCCAGAACACACTGCGCCCAGAATCGGCGGCAGCGAAAAAGAGCAGTTGATGGGCTGTCCGGCAGATTGAATCTGTGGCCCAAATGCTGATGGGTCCCTGGAAAATGAAGGAGCATGCTTCATGGACTTAAAGTTGACTCCCGAAGAATCGAGTTTCCGCGACGAGCTTCGCACCTGGCTGGCTAAAAACGCCCCGAAGGACTGGGCCGAGTGGCGCGAAAAACCTCTGGAGGAATCCTATCCTTACCTGCGCGCCTGGCAGCGCAGACTCCATGACGGTCGCTGGGCCGCCGTGTCCTGGCCCAAGGAATACGGTGGCCGCAGCGCCACCTTGATGCAGCAATCCCTTTTCTGGGAAGAGATGGCACGCGTCGAAGCCCCGCCAATGGCCAATTCTTTAGGCCTTGGTCTGATTGGTCCGACCATTATTGCCTGCGGCACCGAAGCACAAAAAAAGCGCTTCATCCCGAAGATTTTGAGCGCGGAGGAAATCTGGTGCCAGGGGTTCTCCGAACCTAATGCCGGCTCAGATCTTGCCGGCTTGCAGACGGAAGCCAAGCTAGATGGCGATCATTACATCGTGAACGGGCAAAAAGTTTGGACCAGCTATGGCTGGGTCGGCGATTGGTGCGAGTTGATTGTGCGAACCGACAGCAGCGCCGCAAAACATAAAGGCCTCACGGCCCTTCTCGTGGATATGAAATCTCCGGGCGTCGAAGTTCGTCCACTCCGACAAATGACCGGCGAATCCGAATTTAACGAACTCTTCTTTCGAGATGTTCGTGTCCCTGCAGAAAACGTTCTGGGCAAAGTCAATGACGGCTGGAACGTCGCCATGAGCACGCTTATGTACGAACGCGGCTCCTATGGCGCGCGGCTGCAACTTACGTTCAACCGTTACATCAGCCGCCTCATTGAATTAGCCCGCTGCGTGCAACGCAACGGCCGTCCCGCCAGCGAAGATCCGCTAATCCGCCAAAAGCTGGCGCAATGCAGCGCCGAAATCGAAATCATGCGATTCAATCAGATGCGCGCCTTTAGCCGCATTTCAGCAACCGGCGTTCCCGGGCCCGAAGGATCGATCCAGAAAATATTCTGGAGCGAGCTCAACCAGCGCCTCCAGCAAATTGCGCAGGAATTGCTCGGCTCGTACGGGCAGCTTCTGGGGGGCGATCCACACGCCGTCGACAAAGGCATCTGGTCTTACGGGTATTTGCGCACCCGGGGCAACACCATCGAAGCAGGCACCTCGGAAGTGCAACGCAATATCATCGGCCATTTCGTTCTTGGTCTGCCCAGAAGCTACTAGCGCAAAACCGTAGCTGCTAAAAACCGGTAGTCAAAGAAGGCTATATGCAATTCGGTCTTAGTGAGAGTCAGGAATTCCTGAAAGACAGCGCCCGCAAATTCTTTGCCGGCGAATGCCCGAGCGCGGGAATGCGCCACCTGATGGAAACGGAAACCGCCTACGACGCCGCACTTTGGTCCAAGCTTACGGATCAGGGCTATACCGGAATCACTTACGCCGAAGAATATGACGGCGTCGGACTGGGTAAGGTCGAACTCATGCTGCTAATGGAAGAAGCCGGTCGCGCGCTTCTACCAGGCCCGTTTTTTTCCACCGTGGTTCTCGCCGGCTCAGTATTGGATGCGGTTGGCTCCCCCGCCCACAAGAAAAAATATTTGACTCCCATCTGTCGCGGCGAAGTTCGCGCCACTGTGGCCATCCTCGAAACGAACGCCAGTTGGAATCTACGCGACGTGCAGCTGACCGCCGTTAACGGCAACCTCACCGGCGAAAAACTCTTTGTCTCCGATGCCGGAGTGGCGGACTTTATTATTGTGGTCGCGTGCAACGGTGTCTTTATTGTGGAGGCCAAAGCCAAGGGGCTTAAAATCTCGCCAATGTCAGGCATGGACCTTACTCGCAAGCTCTACGCCGTCGAATTCAAGGACACGCCCGCTGAGCACCTGGGACCGACCACCAATCTTCCGCGCGCCTTAGACATTGCCAGCGCCGCGCTGTCCGCAGAATTGGTCGGTGGCATGCAGCGCACTCTGGACCTCACCGTGGAGTACGCCAAAACTCGCAAACAGTTCGGCAAACCCATTGGAATGTTTCAAGCCGTGCAGCACCAATGTGCAGACATGTACCTTGAAACGGAAAGCTCTCGCTCGGCTGTGTATTACGCAGGGTGGGCGTTGGAAGAAAACGCGCCAGATGCGAGCACCGCCGTTTCGATCGCCAAAATGTATTCGAGCGACGCTGCGCGAACTGTCGGCAATCGCGGCATCCAGATTCACGGCGGCATGGGTTTCACTTGGGAAAACGATCTGCACCTCTACTATCGCCGCGCCAAAGCCTCCGAAAACGCCTTTGGCGATGCGACCTTTCATCGCGAGCGCATCGCGTCCTTAATAATCGATGCCCCCGGCGTCACTGCGAAATCTGCGTAAAATTGCCATAACATCGAGAGCCAATCCATGACTGATTTAGTGCAATTAACCAAGCAAAACGACATCGCCGTAATCACCATCAATAATCCCCCGGTGAATGCGCTAAGCCCCGGCGTGCCTGAAGGCATCTCCGAGGCGCTGGATCAAATCGAGAAAGACGATACCGTCAAAGCCGCCGTATTAATCGGTGGCGGTCGCACCTTCGTGGCGGGTGCCGACATTAAGGAATTCGGTAAGATGACCGCCGGCAAGAAGCGTGGTGCGGGCCTACTTCCGCTGCTGCTAAAAATCGAAAACAACACCAAACCAATCATCGTTGCCATTCACGGCACCGCATTCGGCGGCGGACTGGAACTAGCCATGGCCGGACACTACCGCGTTGCGCTATCCAGCGCGCAGGTTGGTCAACCAGAAGTAAAGCTCGGCATCATCCCCGGCGCGGCAGGCACGCAGCGTCTCCCGAGACTCGCCGGTGTAGCCAAAGCCGTCGAAATGTGCACCACCGGCAATCCCGTGACAGCCGACGAAGCATTAAAATTCGGCATCATCGATAAAATCATCGACGGCGATCTACTGACGGGAGCAGTCGCGTTCGCGCGAGAAGTGGCCGGTAAGGCTGCTCCAAAAACACGCGAGCGCAACGGCAAATTAGGCAACACCGCAGATAACACCGCCATCTTCGCCGCCGCGCGGGACAATGCGGCAACCAAACAGCGCGGCCTGAAGGCTCCTCTCGCAGCCGTAGACGCTATCGAAGCCGCCACCAAGATGACTTTCGAGGAAGGTTGCCTGCTGGAACAAAAGCTTTTCATCGAATGTCTCTTCTCCGCTCAGTCCAAAGTGCTAATCCACGTTTTTTTCAGTGAGCGTGAAGTCAGCAAAATTCCCGACGTGCCCAGAGACACTCCACTGATTCCGATAAAATCCGCGGCCGTGATCGGCGCTGGCACCATGGGGGGCGGGATTGCGATGGTTTTAGCCAACGCAGGAATCCCCGTTCTGCTAAGAGAAGCAGATCAAGCCGCGCTGGATCGCGGACTAGCCACGATCCAATCCAACTACGCAAACTCTGTAAAGCGTGGCCGCTTCACCGCACAAGTCGCGGAAGAACGCCTCAAGCTCATTAAGCCAACGCTCATCTACGAGGGGTTCGCGAACGTAGACCTGGTAATCGAGGCCGTGTTCGAAGGCTTGGCCCTGAAAAAGGAAATCTTCAAAGATCTCGATCGCGTGTGCAAACCCGCCGCGATTCTGGCTAGCAACACGTCCACGCTAAGCATCGATGAAATCGCCAGCGCCACCAAACGGGCGGAGTCCGTGATTGGCATGCATTTCTTCAGCCCCGCCAATGTGATGCGCTTACTCGAAATCGTTCGCGGCAAAGCTACTTCCAAAGAAGTGATCGCCACCTGCATGGCTCTCTCCAAAACACTCGGCAAAGTCGGAGTTCTGGTTGGCAATTGCCGCGGTTTCGTAGGCAACCGCATGTTTGGTCCCTACCGCCGCGAAGCGCAATTCCTCGTTGAAGAAGGCGCGGGCATTGCCGCGGTAGATAAAGCCCTAACTGATTTCGGCATGGCCATGGGTCCGCTAGCCACTGGGGATCTCGCCGGACTGGACGTCGGTTGGCGCATCCGCAAAGAATATCGCCATCTCGAAAAGCCCGGCATCCGCCAACCCTTCGCGGAAGATAAACTTTGCGAGCTCGGCCGCTACGGCCAAAAATCCGGCGCAGGCTGGTACAAATACGACGCCAGCCGCCGCGCCACACCGGATCCTGCAGTCGACCAACTAATCCACGATTGGGTAGCAGAAGCCGGCATCCCTCAGCGCCAAATCCCCTCCGAAGAAATCACCGACCGCTGTCTCTACGCGCTGGTAAACGAAGGCGCCCGCATCTTGGAAGAAGGCTATGCTCTGCGCGCTTCAGACATCGACATCATTTATATAAATGGCTACGGCTTTCCCAGCTATCGAGGCGGACCGATGTGGTACGCCGACACCGTTGGGCTGAAACAGGTATACGAGCGCGTCCTGGAATTCCACCGGCAGCATGGCGAAATTTGGGAACCTGCGCCGCTGTTGAAACGCCTTGCGGAGCAAGGTAGGACCTTCGCAGAGATCGGGAAAGACGAAGGTGCAGCAGCCTAGTGTTCGCTCTGGACGAGTTTTCTCAACTGTTCCTGAAGTTCTACTTCTCTACGGCACGGCCACGGGCATAACCATGATCCTGCGATGCTCACCAGCGGGTGACAAAAGCTTGCGATGAGCGACTTCCTGGACCATCCGACTTCTGTTCGGCAAGGCGAAGAACTTGACTTAACCAAACTTGATCGGTATTTGCGCGAACATTTTCCCAGCGAAACCGGCTGCCTGCACGTCCGCCAATATCCCAGCGGCCACTCCAACTTGACCTACTCACTGCAACTCGGCGCGCGGGAACTGATTCTTCGACGGCCTCCTTTCGGAAGCAAGGTGAAGTCCGCACACGATATGAGTCGCGAGTTTCGCGTGTTGTCCAAGCTTCACGCTGTCTATAGTCCAGCTCCTGAGGTGCTCCTCTATTGTGGCGATGAGGATGTGCTGGGCGCTCCGTTTTACTTGATGCAACCGGTTCACGGCGTCATCCTGCGTCAGCAGCTGCCGCCCGGTCTGGACTTCCCCGCAGAAACAGCGCGGCGCCTCAGCGAATCCTTTATCGAAAACCTGATATGCCTGCATCGCGTGGACTACGCAGCCGCGGGACTGTCCGATCTAGGCAAACCTCAGGGGTATTTGGAGCGGCAAGTTCGCGGCTGGACCGACCGATACTTCGCTGCTAAAACCCACGATTACCCGGAAGCGCAGAAAATTGCGGCATGGATGCAAGAGCGCATGCCTGTCACAGCCTCCCCTTCTCTAATTCATAATGACTACAAATACGACAATCTCATTCTCGATTCGCGGGACATCACGAAAATTGTGGGCCTGCTCGATTGGGAAATGTGCACCATTGGCGATCCTCTCACCGATCTCGGCACCGCATTGGCCTATTGGATCGACGGCACCGACCCTGAGGAGATGCAACACCTACGCTGGGGACCAACGACACAACCGGGTAGTTTTACACGCGCGGAAATCGTGCAGTATTACGCTCGGCAGACGGGTTGCGATACTTCGCAGATTGCTTTTTACCTGACGTTCGCTCGATTCAAACTCGCCGTCATCGTGCAGCAAATTTATTACCGTTATTACCAGGGTCTGACCACCGACAAACGCTTTGCATCCATGCCCGAGAGAGTTCAACTGCTTCTCCGCGCTTCCTGGGAGTGCGCGCAAACGCAACGCATTTAGAACGTATCTAGCGGGCATTTATATTTTGCTGCCTAGCGCTTCCGCCGCATCACGCGTAATAGCGGACGATCCATTCCGCAACGGAGCTCGGTTTATCCGAATGGTCGTTTTCAATGATTACCGTGAAGGTCGCTTCTACGGAGTCAGCCAATTCTTTCCACGCCAATAGAAAAATGCGAGCGCGAATTTTGGAATTGGAAGGCACGGGCGCGGAAAAGCGCACGCGGTTGAGCCCGTAATTAATGGCCAGCCTGACCCCATCTTCAATGTCGATCAGCTCTTTCACAAAATAGCCGATCAACGATAACGTGAGAAAACCGTGTGCGACGGTCGTGCCGTAAGGTGATTCCCGGCTGGCCCGCTCCCGGTTGACATGAATCCACTGCCGGTCCTCCGTGGCTTCCGCGAACTGCCGGATTCGTTCCTGTGTGATTTGGAACCAGTCGGTTACGCCGATCTCGCGCCCAATCATTTCTTTCAGCGCATGTGGATTTTTGATGCGCAGTGGTGTCATGAGTTTCCAATGCCGGTTACGTAATGCGTCGGAGGCCTGATTTTGCGGTCAGCGCGAATCGGGAGGTACAGAGCGCCAATTGCTCTTCCCGAGCTCCCACTTGGCGATAGACTCGATGTGCACTTCATCGGGTCCATCCGCCAGCCGCAGAGACCGTACCCCAGCCCAAGCACTGGCCAGAAACGTATCCTGCGAAACGCCCGCGCCTCCGTGGGCTTGAATCGCCCGATCCAAAACCCGCAGCGCCACGTTGGGTGCCACGACTTTAATCATTGCAATTTCTGATCGTGCCGCTTTGTTCCCCACTTTGTCCATCATGTCCGCCGCCTTTAGCGTTAACAGGCGCCCTTGTTCGATTTCCATGCGAGACATCGCAATATCCGCGCGAATCGTTCCTTGTTCCGCCAATGCTCTGCCGAACGCCACCCGTGATTGCACCCGTCTGCACATAGTCTCGAGCGCACGCTCAGCCACGCCAATACATCGCATGCAATGATGAATCCTGCCAGGTCCCAGCCGCCCCTGCGCGATCTCAAATCCACGCCCTTCACCGAGTAACATGTTGGTCTTCGGAACACGCACATCCTCGAACTGGATTTCCGAATGTCCGTGTGGCGCATGGTCGTAGCCGAATACGGTGAGCATCCGAACGATCTTCACCCCCGGAGTATCGAGCGGCACCAGAATCATGGACTGCTGTTTATGCGCGGGCGCGGAAAGATCGGTCTTGCCCATGAGAATCGCGACCTTGCAACGCGGGTCTCCTGCACCTGAGGACCACCACTTGCGCCCCGTGATCACGTAGCTGTTGCCGTCTGCAACGATGCTCGCGCTGATGTTGGTAGCGTCTGAAGACGCCACGTCCGGCTCGGTCATTGCAAAGCAGGACCGAATTTCTGCCGCAAGGAGAGGCTTCAGCCATTTTTCCTTTTGCTCCGCGGTGCCATAGCGAGCAAGGACTTCCATGTTCCCTGTATCTGGCGCCGAACAATTGAAGATCTCGGGCGCGATGTGACTGCGGCCCATGATTTCACATAACGGTGCATACTCGAGGTTGGTGAGGCCCGCGCCATTTTCGTCATGCGGCAAAAATAAATTCCACAATTCTTCGTGCCGCGCCTTGGCCTTTAGTTCTTCGACAATTCGGGTGGGTTTCCATCGCGCCAGGGCGATCTCTGCTTGGAATTTCTCCTCGTTCGGATAGACATGGGAATCCATGAAAGCTTGTAATCGGTTCTGTAGTTCCTTGGTCTCTTCACTGACCTCGAAATTCATAGAGGGTTCTTCATTCTCCGGTAAACACGGGTGCGCGTTTTTCAACGAAATGTGCAACGCCTTCTTTGAAGTCCGCGCACTGCAAGCTGGCCAGCATTTCTTGCTCAGAACGTTCAAACGACCCTGTCAGTGTTTCAAACATCGCTTCATACACTTGCCGCTTGATGATCCGCGTCGACCGCGGGCTGACGTTCGACGCCAGGTCGATTGCGTACTCCCGCACTTTCTCCATGAATGTGTCGCGCGGGTAGACTTGGTTCGCCAGTCCTATTCTCACCGCTTCCGCTGCATCGATCATTCTGGCGGAGAGCAACAGATCCAGCGCATTTGCGTGTCCCACAAGGCGCGGCAGCATCCAGGCCATTCCGTACTCGGCTATAAGTCCTCGCCGGGCAAAAGTTGTCCCGAATCGCGCGGCATCAGAAGCAAACCGTATATCGCAATACAAAGCAATCACCAAGCCCAATCCCACTACTGGCCCGTTGATCGCGGCGATCACCGGTTTCGTCACTGCGGGGAAATACGAATATTTGTGTTGGAAGTCATCTCGTACACCTTCGGATTTGTTCTGTGTGTTTTGCACCGCCTGGGTCCGCCGCACTGCATCGATTCCCTTTTCGGCGACGGTGCTCAAGAGCGACATGTCTGCGCCCGCGCAGAACGCGCGTCCCGCCCCCGTCAGGACAATGACGCGCACATTTTCATCGCGCTCCGCCTCTTCCACGGCGGAGCGCACTTCGCGTTCCATGACGGCAGTCCAGGCGTTGAGTTTGTCGGGACGGTTCAGCGTAATCGTGGCGATGCGGTCGGCCACCTGGTACAGCGTTTCTTGATTTGGCATAGCGAGGCGAATTATATACAATGAAAACGCGTTAGTCACATTCATCTGTGTTAAACCATCATATTTCCATACGCGGGTCACGTAACCGGAGACTTCCATGCCATTCGTTATGAACGAAGGCGTCAAATTATATTGGGATGAATGCGGCTCCGGCGAACCTCTGCTGCTCATCATGGGCCTCAGTTATCCCTCCTACATGTGGCATCGCACCCGGCCCGTCCTTGCCCAACACTATCGCGCCATTGCTTTCGACAATCGCGGCATCGGACAAAGCGATGTGCCTTCGGGCATTTATTCCATGCCTTCGATGGCTTCCGACGCAGCCGCAGTGCTGGATGCTGCGGGTGTGGAGGCCGCGCATGTATTTGGTCTGTCCATGGGGGGCATGATAGCGCAGGAATTTGCGCTTCAATATCCGAAGCGCGTGCGCTCGTTGATTCTGGGTTGCACCGCCGCGGGAGGACCGCATGCCGTGCAGGCCGAACCCGCCGCGATACAGACTCTGTTGCGTCAAGGGATGACACCCGAAGAGGCCCGGGAGGCTATCACGCCATTCATTTACGACTCTGGCACGCCGCGCGAGCGCATCGACGAAGACATGGCTATTCGCATGAAGTGGTACCCCACGCCACAGGGTTATACAAGCCAGTTGCAAGGCATTTTCGGCTGGGAAGCGTATAGCCGCATCGCGCAGATCACCATCCCTACACTCGTTATCCACGGCGAAACCGACAGACTCATTCCAGCGGCTAACGCCCAATTAATCGCTGAGCGCATTCCGGGAGCTAGGTTGGTGTTAATTCCCCGCGCCAGTCACATCTTCGAGACCGACCAGCCTGCTGCAGCCCACCAGGCGATTTTGGAATTCCTCGGCGCTCAGCATGATGGCTCGCGAGTAACCCACGCGTAGTTAACCGTCTTTCTTCCTTAACCAGTAGTGTCGAGGGTCTATTTCGTCGCACGCCTGCGCGCCCCGAAGCAGTACGAGTTCGCGTTCGGCTCGGAGCCAAATCACGGCCTGGTTGTTCGATTGGAGCCTGGGAATAGACCGGCAGTGTCGGGCGGTCGTCCGAGTTCTAACGGGAACACTGCCGTTCGCGGCGGATTCGGCATCTACGACATGCTTCCCCTCCCCTACATTTACGCCACCTACGCAGCCATCTCCGCCCCGTATTCACAGGATGAGATAGCCGTTCGCGTTCCGCAGGGGAGCTTTCCCGACAATATCGCTGCTATAGCCGCAAGGTTTGCGCCATTCCGCCTCGGGCATTACATCGATCCACATCCCAAGCGTACACATTCTCTCAATTACAACGTCAACGTCGAACAGCAACTCTCGAAGACACTGTCGGCGATGGTAGGGTATGTTGGTTCACACGCTGTGCATACACCTTTTCAGGCACAGGACATGAACCAGGTGGCCCCTACCAACACTCAAGTCATTGACGGCCGCCTTATTCTCCCGGCTTCGGGTGCCATTCAGCAGGATGCCAACGGCTTCATCATATTCGGCCTGCTCTTCGACGGGGCTGCGAAATACAATTCGCTGCTCACGCAACTGAAAGTGCGGGACTACCATGGGCTTACCGCGCAGGGCGCCTACACCTGGAACCAGTGCACGGATCTCGGATCGAGCACGCAGTCTCCCTCCACCTATCAAAATTCCATCCCCAGCCTCATCTATTACGACAATGTTCAGCGAAAGGGGATGTGCGATTTCAACGTGAACCAAAACTTTTCTGCAAATGCCATCTATGAATTGCCGAGTCCAGCGCATGGCTGGATGAAGAGTTTGGCCGGAGGTTGGCGGGTGGGCGGAATCTTAACCGCAAGCGCGGGGGTTCCCTTCACTCTGTTGCAGGCCGGGGACGTGCTTGGACAACAAGGAACGAGCTTCGGGGCGTTTCCTGACGTGGTGGCAAACTGCAATCCCATCAACGGGAATTTCAAGAGCAATGGCTTGAATTACATCAACGCGAATTGCTTCGTGTTTCCAACCGTCGCGGCGGGCTCAGCAATCGCGCCGCTCTGCAACCAGGGCGGAACAACGCCCACGAGCGGCCAGGTGCTCTGCTTGAATGCCCAGGGCAATGAGCGGCGTAACCAACTTATCGGCCCAGGCTTGGTCAATGTTGATTTTTCGTGTTCTGTGACTGAAGACGCGCACCCTCTCGTTCGAGGATTGAGTTCCCTTCAATTCCTTACATAACGCCCACATTTCCTCGCCGCACTACTGGTTCCGTGCACGTAACCTCTTCCTAGTTCCTCGAATGCTGGGCGGTCGCTCGCCGGGAAGGCGCCCGAAATCTTGATAGAAGACGAGGAACACTATGAAACGCAGCGTTGTGTGGATTTTACTTTGCTATTCAGTCTTGGGCCTCACGAGCATGACAGTGCGCGCACAAGAGACCAGGCCCGAGAAGAAAATTTTAGTTGTAGAGCCCGGCAATGATTTCCGTGCCGCGCTCGAAAAAGGAGTGCGACTCAAAGCTCCAGGGCAACCGATTACCGCGAGGCTGCTGGAGTCTATCTATGCCGGAGAAGTTCTGGCAATCCCGGCAGGCTCGACGATCAAGGGACACGTTTCCTCAATCAGTACGGCTCCGATGCGCAAGCGTGCCCGGAGACTCCTAAATGGCGACTTTACCCCGCCCAAGACGGCACACGTGACGTTCGATCAACTGGTGCTTTCCGATGGAACGATGGTCCCGATTCATAGTGACTCCGCTGTCGGCCTTGGCCGCGTGGCGAATTCGCAATATCTTCCGAAGGCGGAGCGTCCTGGAATCCGCCAAAAACTCAAGGGCGCAGCGGCCCCGCTGCGAGAACCAAATAAGCTGCAGCGATTGGGCGAAGCGGTCGTGACCAGCTTGCCATACCACCCGGAATACATCGATCAAGGAACCGTTTTTGACAACGCCCTGCTAGAAGCGGTGACGGTACCCGTAGCGGTTCAACCTAATACGGTGTCTCAACAAGCGAGCGACTATCTCCACCTGCGCCTCTTGACGGCAATCAACTCAAGTACGTCAGTCGCGGGCACGCAAATCGAATCCGTTGTTTCGCAGCCGTACTACCAGGCAGATCATCAACTGCTCTATCCCACAGGGACCATAGTCACCGGGACAGTCCAGAAAGCTTCCTCAGCGGGATGGATGAAGAAAAGCGGAAGCATCGTGTTTGCATTCCGCTCCGTCCAGATGCCGGACGGCAGCACGAGAGATATGCATTCAACTGTTGGAGGCATTCAAGCCGAGCGTTGGGAAGGTTTGGACGTCGGTAAGGAGGGCGAAATTAAAGCCACGACTTCGAATTTCGCGCGGCTTCTCGCTCCCGTTTCACTTGTGGGCCCATCGAGAGCAGTTGCGGATACCACGACGCAGAAGACGGCATGGTCTCGGGTCGGCGAAGGCCGGAAAGGCTTCGGGTTGCTGGGTGCCGGCGCAGCGCAGGCATCTGCCGGTACAGCAATCGGGCTCGGATACTTTGGCGCCGCAAAAAGACTTTGCGATGCATTCATCACTAAAGGTTCAAACGTCGAACTGCCGGTAAATACTCCAATTTTTCTGCGGCTGGACTCCAACGATTCCTCGGTAGCGCTCGCAGCGCGATAGCCGCCGGATGTGCTCGTGCTGGCTTGCATTCGTCGGATCGAGGAGTGCGAGCCGGCACCTGGATTTATCGCCGTCGAAAATTGAATTGAAGAAAGTCTCCGCGAGTACCGCGGAGAGACCTAGACGGAGCCGGCTGCTTTGCCTTTGACGAATTTCGTGTCGGCAGTAAGACCAAACGCTTCCAGTATGCTGTCTTGCACTTGCTTTGAAAGCGCGTTGATCTCATCGACACCCACCTTCCGGGGGCTGACGATATACCTCAGCTGCTTCTCTCCGGCAGGCGTCTCAACAATCCGCAGAACCGCATCGGCGACTTCCTGAGCATTGCCAGCGCCAGACGAAAGTGCCGCGTTAATCTTCGCCGGGATTTCCCTGACAGCGCCATACGAACTGGTGCGACCCTCGTCGGCAGCCACCACCGTATTGCCAAATACAGGAGTCTCATACGCGCCAGGTTCGACAATCACGGATTCAATCCCTTGCGCGGCAAGCTCGTAGCGATAAGCCTCGGCCAACGCTTCCAGCGCGAATTTGCTCGCGCAATAGAAACCCGTGGAAGGAAGAACTACGCGGCCGGCGACGCTGCTGATATGCATCAGCACGCCGCTGCGTTGCCGCCGCATATGCGGAAGCACCGCGCGATTTACGCGCACGGGGCCAAGAAAATTGGTGTCCATCAAGCGCCTCGCTTGTTCCGTGGTGACCGCTTCCTCCAGCCCTGTAAGGAAGTAGCCGGCATTGTTAACGGCCACGTCGATGCGCCCGGCTTTGGACACCACGGCATCTATAGCACGCTCGACCGAGGCGTCGTCGGTTACATCCATTTCAAGTACGTGTATCGGCAGTGACTCATTTTGCGCCAACACACGGATTTCGGAGGCATTCTTGGCGTTGCGGCCTCCGGGGTCACGCATCGTCGCAAAAACAGTGTGCCCTTTACGAGCCAGGGTATCGGCGAACAGTCTGCCGAAGCCGGTGCTGGAGCCGGTGATGAGAACTACTTGCTTGGAATTCATGACTATTCCTCCTTGCGCTAACGTGAATCAGTTTGATGCCGGAGGTCAAGCCCGAGGTTACAAGGATTCGACAGAGTGCCGGCTAGAAAAATGAAACGGCGCAGGCGCAAGTGATCCGTCGGTTTGGAGCCGAATGTTCAGCCGGAATAAGGTTCGTTCCGATACGCTTTTCGAGTTGCGGTAGATACAGGACAATGGAAAACATGCGACTGAAAATCGTTCAAACAGGCGAACCCGTCTTGCGTGCCCAGGCACGTAAGCTAACGCGCGAGGAGATCATTGGCGACGAAATACAGCGACTGATCCGGGACATGCGCGAGACGATGCGCGACGCTCCGGGTGTCGGGCTCGCGGCGCCGCAGGTGGGCGTGCCACTACAACTCGCGTTGATTGAAGATCGCGAAGAGTTGTTGAGTAGCTTGCCTCCACACGAACTCGCTGAAAAGGAACGCGAGGCCGTGCCGTTCCACGTCATTATTAATCCCGAGATCACTCCCCTTGGAGACGACAGCGTCAATTTCTATGAAGGTTGTCTCAGCTTATCTGGATTTTCGGCCGTCGTGACCAGAGCCCGCAGGGTTCGCGTTACATATTTAAATGAACGTGGAGAACCACAATCTGTCGAAGCTTCTGGATGGTACGCCCGGATACTCCAGCACGAAATTGATCATCTGCGAGGGACGCTCTACATCGACCGAATGGAGACTCGCACATTCACTTCGCTCGACAATTGGAGTCGTTTCTGGAAAGGTAAGCCGATTCAGAACGTCCTCGAAGCCTTATCCAATCCGCTAAGACATACCCGGTGAACTATGTCGTTTGAATTTTTGTAAGCGAAATCCTACAGGGACTGGTTTCCGGCCAACCATGTCAGGAGTTCTGAAATTATAGCGGCGCCTTCTTAGCTACGACGCCGAGATCGGCGATATTATCGCCCTTTTTGAGTGAGGGAACAGCGTTCACGTGAAGGACCACGCCGGCTTCGGGAGCGCGTGGTTCGAGGATGATTTTTCCGAAATAGTCGGTGACGTAACCGAGCTTCATGCCTTCCTGAATGTAAGTGCCGCGCTTGACCAGCGGATACCAGATGCCTGGGCCGTCCGAAATAATGTCGTCGATCTTTTCCAGCCAAACTGGATTTTCGATGTAGTGTGGAGCTCCAGGTAGCATTTTCAAGGCACGCATGGTGCTGAGAGTGCCGTTGACGAGCAATGCCACATCATCGGTTTCGACCGTGCCGGCATACCCGGCTTCCACAACAATCGACGGCTTCCCGCGGAGAGAGGCGGTGTTGTCAAGGTATCGGCTGGCGGCAAGATCGGATGGACGGTCGTGCCAAATAATGATGTGATCCAAGCCGAAAGCGAGAACCATCTCCCTCGAGATGTGATCCTGTGAGTCCTTGCCGGTGGGTCCCCAGTAAGCATAGGGCCGAAGGCTCTCGTCGAGGTCTCCTCCGTGATAGTCGATCAGGTAGTCCGAGCGATCCACGACGTACTTGGTAATGAGGAAGGAAGCGCGATCCGTTTGCGTTCCATCGGCTTTGCCTGGATAGAACCGGTTCATGCTCTTGTTATCTACCGGATTAACATGCGGGACTTTTTGTTCGAACGAAGCAATGTTGACTAGCGGAATGAGGATAACCGTGCCCGAAATCTCAGCGGGATCGAGATCAACGATTAGTTTTTCGACAGCAATAATAGAAACGTATTCGGTCCCATGCGCGCCAGTCACCAGTGCAAGAACGGGACCGGGCTTGGCGCCATTCACCACGACCACAGGAATGTTCGTTCCGGCATCGACGCCTACGGGGACTTCGAGGTAACCGGTCGCTTTCTGGCCAGGCGCGGCAGAAGCGGTGCCGACGGCGAAAGGCGTTCGCTGAGCCGAGGCAAAGATTGGCAGGAACACAAGAATAGTGAGGGAAACGAGAGAAAGACGAAATGTGCGACGCATGAAACCTCCTATTAGCGGACCATCAGCAAGCTCAGGGCGAGTGAGCATAACGCGTGAGCGACGAGCAGGCAATATCGGTGCGAGAGGACAAAGCTCGGCGAGGCCGGCCCGCAGCCTGAACCATTAGAAAGCAATCTCGATCAGATGAACTCGCGTGAGACATGATTGCGATGGCTTGTTTCTGCGGCAAACATCAGATAAATGGAAGTCTGGACTTTCAGGTGTGCACCTGCCTCAAAGTCAATCGCTTGACGTGAACCTTAGAGTAAAATTGCGGCGTGCTAAGGAATTTTCAAAGCTGCGTCTTGCGAGGTCTCGAATGCGTCAAATATATCTTGTTGGCTCGTTGCTCGTTGCGGGGGTCACCGTTGCCCAAACTCAGAAGACAAATGATGTCACGGAATTCATAACTGTCGACACTCCAGTCTTCGTTCTCAATCATGTGCGCGTCATTGATGGAACAGGCGCGCCAGCCAAGGAAGATCAAGCCGTAGTCATTGCGAACGGCAAAATAGAACTTATTGGGGCGGCTGCGTCCGTCCAGATCCCTCCAGGTGCGCAACAACTGGAGCGCTCCGGCTACACAGTGATTCCCGGCCTTGTCGGAATGCACAACCATCTTTACTACACCGATTCGTACGCCGTGCAGGTGGTAGGCGGGAAGGTTGCCGAACCAGGATTGTTCGTTGCGGAAATTCCTTATACAGCGCCCCGACTCTATCTAGCCGCTGGCGTAACCACCATGCGTACGACGGGCAGCCTGGAACCCTACACCGATTTGAAGGTCAAGAGTCGCATAGGCGCAAAACTGATGCCAGGCCCGACTATCGATGCGACGGCACCATATCTAGAGGGCGCACCGACGCGATTTGCGCAGATGCATGAACTGACCGGACCGGACGACGCGAAACGCCTGGTCGACTATTGGGCCGCTGAAGGCATGACTTCTTACAAAGCGTACATGCACATCACGCGTGAAGAATTGGCGGCGGCAATCCATGAGGCACATGCGCACCAACTGAAATTGACTGGACATCTGTGTTCGGTGACATGGCCAGAGGCTATTGCGCTGGGTATCGATGACCTCGAGCATGGGCCGGTGTTTACGGACACTGAATTTGTGGCGGACAAGAAGCCTGACGTCTGTCCCGATGGGGGCAGCGCCAGCTGGCTGAACCAGGACGTGAGTGGACCACATGTGCAGGAGCTGATCCACAACCTGATATCGCACCACGTCGCGGTGACTTCGACACTGCCGGTGTTTGAGGCTAGCGTACCAGGACGACCGAAATTGCAGTCCCGCACGCTGGATGCGATGTCAGCCGAATCGTCTCAGAGTTATCTGACCGCGCGCGCAAGAGTGGCTTTGGATTCGCCGATGACAGCGCTCATGCGCAAAGAGATGGATTTTGAGGTGGCCTTCGCGAAGGCCGGGGGCTTGCTGCTCACTGGACCTGATCCAACTGGAAACGGCGGCGTATTACCGGGTTTCGGTGATCAACGCGGCCTCGAATTGCTGGTCGAAGCCGGATTTTCTCCGCCCGAAGCCATCCGAATCGCCACTCTGAATGGCGCAACATATCTCGGTCAGCAACATCGAATCGGGACCCTGGCGCCTGGCAAACAGGCAGACCTGGTTCTCATTAAAGGCGATCCGTCAAAAACAATTGGCGAACTCGAGAACGTAGAGACCGTGTTCAAGGGCGGGATCGGCTACGATTCCAAGAAGTTGATCGACAGCGTGCGAGGTCAGGTCGGGATCCGCTAACGGCGTTTCACCACAACCTGCTGAGGAGTGGTTGCCGTCGAGGTAATAATTCCGGCCGTCGGCGACGGTCCTCCGGTTGGCACCGCGTATACCACAGGATTGGGAGTGTTGAAGTTGGTGTGATTGATCAGATTGAAAATCTCGGCACGGAATTGCAAGTGCAGACGCTCCGAGAGCAAGAATTTTTTAGCCGCCAATATATCCGTTAGCACCAGCGATGGACTCTGCAGAGTATTTCGCCCCACGTTGCTTGAGGTGTAGTTGATGATTCCCGGATTCAACGTGAGTAGTTGATCGTAGCTGCGTCCATTCAGCGGCAAATCTTTTACCTGGCGTTCGCCGACCACGCCGGAGTCGTCTTCGGTGGTGATCTGCACCACCGAAGAAACCTCAGGAACCTCCAACGTTTGGTCCACCTGTCCGACTTGCAGCTTGAAGTCGACTCTTCTCTTTGGCCGACGACCAGGTTAAGAGAGGACCGGCGATCGGTCTGAAAACCGGCCTTGGAGACGGCGATTTCGTAATGGCCCACGGGGAGCGCGGAGGCGTTGTAGTGCCCCGAGACAACGGTGGTGAGAGTGCGTTCCGTTCCAGTTTCAAGGTTCCTGATAACGACGGTTGCGCCGGATACGCCGGCGTCGGTCTTGTCGTTCACCCGAATCTCCTTGTGCCGGGACCGGATGTACGAGTGGCCCGCCGGCCAACAACGATCCCAACACAAAGATGAAAACTTTTTTTGAAGAGCAGTTAAGGCTCTCAAGAGAAATCATTTCTATGCTCCAATTTTGTAGTTTTGTGTTCTTTGCGCCCGGCGAACGCATGCGCTGCACTTTATTTCGCATACAAGAAGCGGTTCGAAGCGGACAGTAAGAGAACTGGAAATCAGAGCGGCATCAACAACAGCAGCGACAGGAGCGAACGAAGAACGGGGATAAGGCGCATCGAGCCATGACGGAAACTTCTTTCTGTAGGCGAAAGTTCACGGACGTGACACTCCTGGTAATGGATCGGCTGGTTGCTGGCTACCCAATCCAACTTGCACGATGGCATGCTTGGCGCCCAAGGAATGCGTACCCGACCAGACCAACTGCAGCCCCGCGAAGAGTGCCACCATGGCCACAATCGTCTTCAATTTGTGCGCCGGAACTCTTCGAGCCAGCAAGCAGCCCATCACAACCCCAGGCACCCCGCCTTCCAGCAACTGCAGCAACGTGGACGTGCTGATGGATCCGAAAGTCCAGTGAGCGACACTCCCGATGATCGCCAGAACTAGCCCAAAAAGAATGTCTGTGCCGACCACCTGCGTTGGCGTCATCTCTGAATAATTGAGCAGGAGCACTGTGCCCAGCGCTCCGGCTCCGGCCGAGGAGAATCCCGATTCCACGCCGATCGGAAATGCCAGCCAAGGCAACCAGCGTGAATTGTTCCCTGCAAATCGCGGATTGTGTACGCGCGGAAGAAAAGTTAGAACGGCGGTGAGTGCCAGCAGCGCTCCAAGGATGATGATCACCACCGCGCTGTGCCCCTCTTTGGCCAGCAGTCGCAACGCAATGATGCCCAGCACCAGTCCGGGCACGGCGCCCGTGATGAGCAGGCGAAAATAACGTGCGTGCACCTGCCGCCCCAGCAAATAAAAAGGTGCGGCCACTAACCGAAGCACGCCCGCGAAAACGGACGCAGTGCCCACCGCGTCGGCCGCCGGTAGTCCAACGAGCAGCAGCAACGCCGGAACAGTAAAACTTCCGCCGCCGATACCGGTCAGGCCCACGACCAAAGCGATGACGAAACCGAGGAGCAAGTGGGTCACCCGGCTTTCTCCGAAAAGGTATGGATGCCACACTCGAGTTTCTTTCCGCTCCATCGGCCGGAGCGCGGATTCGCGGGATCGGACGAAATCGCGGTGCACGGCTCGCAGCCGATGCTCAAATATCCTTGGTCATACTGTGGGAGGTAGCGAAAACCGTGCTTTCCGGTGTATTCCCAAACTTGCGCCCAGGTCCAATCCGCCAGCGGACTCACCTTTAGCAAAGTTTTCCCGCTCGGCAGACGGTGATGCTCCACCTTCTGAAGGTTCTTCCGCGTTGGCGACTGTTCGCGCCGCAATCCGGTAAACCAAATCTCGAACGGTTCAAGGGACTCCATCAGGGATTCGACTTTTCTTAAGCGGCAGCACTTTGCTGGGTCTTCGCGGTAGAGAATTCCAAGCTCTGTTTCTTGCTGCGCGACGGTTCGCTTGGGCAGCACGTTCACGAGATTCAGTTTCCATTCCGCAGCTATTTGATCGCGGAACGCATATGTTTCGGTAAAGTGGTATCCCGTTTCGAGGAACAGCACCGGAATTCCCGGCGCGCTATTTCGCAAAAGATACGGCACGAGCATGTCTTCCGCTTGGAAGCTGCATGTTAAGCACAATGGCAAGCTCGTTCGCGCTTCCACGATCGTCGCGTCAAGTTCCGCCGCGCCATGGCCGTTCATCGTTTCAAGATTTAGTGAGCCCGCCATTTTAGTCATCCTCTCTTGGGAACGAAGCGGTGCGCCGAACTCCCAACGATTCCGCGCGCGAGAGTATTTGTTTCAGCATTTCATCGCGCTCGAGGTTCTGCGCGACATCTGCAAATTCGACGAGTGAGTCTTCGGCGACGGCCTCGAGAGCCCGGCGCATTTCAGTGGAAACTTTAGTAATGGCAACCAGCATTACAAATCCCGCTGACCACAGTGAACTCAGCAAGAATGCAAGTACGTCGGACGACACTTCGTTCTCCCTCAGCACTATCGTTTGAAAACCGCTCTCGAATAGACCGCGTTCTGCGGCGGCGGCAACGGAATCTGGAATCAAAAGGATTGCGGGTCGATGACCATTCCGCGCGATTCGTTCCTGCAACGTGACTTCTCGCAGGTTGGCATTCGGTACGGCGGTCGCATTTACGCCGGCTTCCACGACATGCGGCGACAGGTCCTTTTGGATCATTCCCGCACCGACGGTAGCGTTGGAAAGAGGATCCACCAGGATAAAGTTTCCGGTAAGCCGGCTGAGAACGTAGGAATCGAAGAATAGCGGGCTGCTCGTTTCCAGTTCCACGCTGGCGATTCCGTTCATCGAGAGTTCTTGAGTGGATTCGTGGCTTAGCGTGTTGACGTCAACGCGATAATGAATACGCGTGACTGCTGCTTTTACTTGCCGCGTGGTGTGTTTCAACAAGTAGGTGCGGCCGAGTTGCAGCGGCAGCTCGTTCAACCACACAACCATGGCGCTGAAGTGACTCGAGACGGTAGGCGGGGCATCCGGTGAAACGAGCATGTCGCCGCGGCTGATATCGATTTCATCTTCAAGCTTCAACGTCACCGCTTGCGAAAGCATCGCCGCGTCGAGTTCCCCGTCAAACGTAACAATGGATTGCACGCGGGTGGTTTGACGGGATGGCAGCGCCATTACCGCGTCGCCAGAACGAACGGTCCCGCCGGAAACTTGACCGGCAAAACCCCGAAACGCCGCGTCCGGTCGGATCACGTACTGCACCGGCACGCGAATGGCAGTAATGCTCGAGGCCGGCTGGATGGGCACAGTTTCAAGATGTTCGAGCAAAGTTGGCCCGGAATACCACGGCATATTCGGTCCGCAATCGACGACCTTGTCGCCCGCCAGCGCGCTGACGGGCACGCACTGCACCGCCGTGATCTTCAATTGATCCGCGAGCGCCAGAAAATCGTCCCGCAATCGCACAAACACTTCTTCCCGGTAACCCACCAGGTCCATCTTATTGATGGCCACTAACACGTTCGGAATTCCCAGTAACGAAGCGATGAAAGAATGCCGCCGCGTTTGCGGCAGCAGCCCTTTGGTTGCATCCACGAGCACCACCGCGAGGCTCGCGGTAGAAGCGCCAGTCGCCATGTTGCGCGTGTACTGCTCGTGGCCCGGAGTGTCGGCGATGATGAATTTACGACGCGCCGTGGCGAAATGCCGGTAGGCCACATCAATCGTGATGCCTTGCTCGCGCTCGGCGCGCAAGCCGTCTGTCAGCAACGAAAAATCAATCGGCCCACTAGAACGATTGATGCGGCTTTTCTTTACCGACGCGAGCTGATCCTCGCAGACTGCTTTTGCATCGTGCAGCAGCCTGCCAATCAGCGTGGACTTGCCATCATCGACGCTTCCCGCGGTCGTAAAACGCAGAAGCTCTTTCTCCACATCCCGCTGAAGAAACTGCTCGAATCCATCGGTGCTCACAGGAGCGGCTAACATCAGAAATAGCCCTCCCGCTTCTTCAATTCCATTGAGCCTTCTTCGTCGTGGTCGATAGCGCGATTTTCGCGTTCCGAACGGCGAAACGAGATCATCTCCTCGATAATCTTCCTCAACGTGTCGGCCTCAGATCGAATTGCCCCAGTGCACGGCACGCAACCGAGCGAGCGCATCCGGCACTTCACAATTTGCGGTTCTTCACCAGGCTGCAGCTCTTCTCTCGAGTGAATCAAGATGAGCGAGCCATTCCGCACCACGACTTCACGTTCTCGCGCGAAATACAACGGCACAATCGGGATATTTTCCACGTGGATGTACAGCCAGACATCAAGTTCTGTCCAATTCGATAGCGGAAATACTCGAATGCTCTCGTTCTTGTCGATGCGCGAATTAAATAAGTTCCACAGTTCAGGGCGTTGGTTTTTCGGATCCCACTGGCCGCGCGCATCGCGGAAGGAATAGATTCGCTCCTTGGCGCGCGATTTCTCTTCATCACGGCGCGCGCCGCCGAATGCCGCGTTGAATCCCCCGTACGTCAGGGCATCCAGGAGGGATTTCGTCTTCAATAAGCCGCAACACTTCTGCGTGCCCAGCGAAAATGGATTAGCGCCGTTCCGGATGGCTTCTTCATTTCTGTGAACGATCAACTCCGCGCCAATTTCCTTTGCGTAGGAGTCTCGAAAGGTGATCATCTCCGGAAATTTGTAGCTCGTATCGATATGCAACAGTGGAAAAGGTATCTTTCCCGGGAAGAAAGCCTTTTGTGCCAGACGCAGCATCACTGAAGAGTCTTTGCCGATGGAGTAGAGCATCACCGGGTGCGAAAACTCTGCGGTGGCCTCTCGCAAAATATGGATACTCTGTGCCTCCAGCGACTGAAGATGATTCAGTGCTTTCACCGCAGTGATCGCGTCCGGCCCATTCGCTATAGCCAAGTCGCGGTCTGCTTCAAACAATCCCGGCATTCTCTGAACCTTCCGCTTTCTCGTTCTGGGAAAAATGTGCCCAGAAAAACAAAAAACCCACCTGCCAAATCTGGCGGTGGGCTAAACGACGGCTCGATTGGAGCTAAATTCTTAGACTAAGAGCCCTCCCACGCCAGAACGCATCTGCGTACAACACGTACAACACGTACAACACGCGCAGAGCGAAAACTGGTTTGGGTTGGCACTAGTTGACATCATTCGTACTTTACCTTTGACACGTCTGAATCGCAAGGACAACGGGTTCAATCTTGATTCATAGTACGACAAACCGAACGCACAACTGGTGGGACCACATTCCAGGAAGATATTTAGAGATGTTCCTGACGCCGTCGCTATTTTATTTTGAGTGATAGGAAGTTTGCCCTAATTCCCCTAATGCGGACTTAGCGGACCTAGGATCGAGCTTGCCCCCGATGATGTCCTGGATAAAGTTAACCTCTTCCTGTTTGTAAGGTCTGCCATCGTTACGAAAGATCTCATGAAACCAGATCGCTGGTTCGCGATCGGTGTAGGGATGCTGCCAGGAATCCCACGGTAGATACGTTTGCGTTTTTCCTGCGACTAGCCCCCAGTTGATGGCAGCCACGTGATACTTCTTCGCTACGGGGAGTGAACCCTGGAACGTGCTTCCGTTGCTACGGGCCATGTACTCCGTGCAAAGGATGGGCCGATGATAGGACCGCAGCCAAACAATGCGTTTTTCAAATTCTTCGGGTTTGTCGTAGCTGTGAAACGAAATTACGTCCGACATCTCGATTTGAATTTTCTCCATGGGATCCAATTTTTCAGGTGAGGACCATCCTCCTTTCCAAACTCCACTGGTCAATGGCTGGTTAGGATGAGCGTCACGCGCCCAGTCAAATACTTTTGGCAAAAGCGCCAGAATCAAGGCAACTTTATTTTTCGGCTCCAAATTTTCGTAGCTGCCTTGGTTCGTACCGTCCGGTTCATTCCAAACGTCCCAACCGAGAACACGCTGGTCTGTAGCAAAGGCTCCCACAACGCCCTTCACATAAGCTTCAAGGCGTGGATATTGCGCATGGTCTTGCAACGCTTTGGCGCCAGGGCTTTGTACCCAACCGGAATTGTGAATGCCAGGGCGCGGTTCGTGTTGTTTTCCGAGCCGCGGATCGGGATCCCAACAAGAATCAAATAAAACGAACAGTGGCTTGATATGGTGCTTGTTGGCAATTTCCAAAAAAGTGTCAATCCGCGCCTTAAAACCCCGAGCGTCTTGTTGCCAGAGGAGATCGTGCAGAAAAACACGCATGGTGTTGAGGCCGATGGATTCGGCCCACCCGAGCTCGAGATCAATTCGCTTTGGGTCAAACGTATCGGCCTGCCACATCTCAAGCTCGTTGATAGCAGTAGCGGGCGTGTAGTTGCTGCCAACCAGCCAAGGCTGCCTGGCATACCAATCGTTGGCGGCTTTTTCACTCCAGCGCTGCTGTGGTTCAGCTTGGGCGCCGATGCCGAGACCAAGAATCAGGAGCAGAGCAAACCAAGCTCTTCTTGATCCCTGCGCCGGCATTTGTGTTACCTCCTCAGCAGAGGGCCGAACGTCGGACAACGAGCTGAATCGTGCATTACTGCTGCCTATTATGAACGTTGAATATTGTTCCATCTACCCGGTTCCGCGACTCCTGCTCCTTGGGACGCCGCGCATACATAGATATCCGGGCGGTACCCGCTTGCAGCTTGGTAGCCTTCAGCAACGCGCTGACAAAATTGATCCGATTCGGCGGCCTGCACCAGATTGATCGTGCATCCACCAAACCCACCACCGGTCATGCGGGCTCCAAGCACGCCGGGCTGCTGCATAGCGAGTTGCACCATGATATCGAGTTCGTGACAACTCACCTCATAGTCGTCACGGAGACTACGGTGTGAGTCGGCCATCAACTGGCGCAAAGGGGCGATTTCACCCGACTTAAGAGCAGCGGCAGCCCACTGTGTGCGGGCATTCTCGGTCACAACGTGGCGGCAGCGCTTGTAGATGAGACCGCTTAGAAGGCCACGATTGTCTTCCAGATCTGCGAGTGACACGTCCCGCAAGGCGCGAATTCCAGGAAGAGCCATGGACAGATGGCGAACCCCTGCTTCGCATTCGTTACGGCGGTCGTTGTATTCGCCGCTCCCGAGCTTGTGCTGCACCATGGTATTGCAGATTACCAAGTGCACTTTAGATGGAAGACGCAGTAATTGAAAATCAAGTGAACGGCAATCGAGAAGCATCGCGCTGTCTGCTCGGCCGTGGCAGGAAACAAACTGATCCATGATTCCACAGCGTGCGCCGACAAATTCGTTTTCGGCACGTTGGCAGAGAAGAGCGAATTTCCTTAATTCAATAGAATGTTGCGCCAAATCCATCAGAGCAAAACCCGCCGAGACTTCCAGCGCCGCGGAGGAACTGAGGCCCGCACCGACGGGCACTTCCCCTAAAACATATAGGTTGGCGCCGCGCAGGCGATAGCCTGCTTGCTCCAAAGCCCATGCAACGCCGAGAGGATAATCCGTCCATTTCCCGGTGGCGCGAACTTCGAGATTATCGAGATCAGCTTCCGCGAACTCATCAACATTTTCGGAATACACTGCCAGCTTTCGGTCATCGCGGGGAGCAATGGCAACCCAACACGAGAATCCAATCGCTGCAGGAAGCACGAATCCCTCGTTGTAATCGGTGTGCTCTCCAATCAAGTTTACGCGCCCTGGAGCACGGTATACTTTCGCCGTGGAATGAAATCTGGAATCGAATTTCCCGAGGAGTTCGCGAACCTGATCCATGGATGTTTCCTCATCTTCAGAATTCATCGTAGAACGGAAAGCTCAGCCGGTGTACGCCCCGGCGCTCGGCGATTTACTCAAGGTTAGAAGAAGAAGAGTGCTTGCTGCGATGTTACTTCCAGGCGCCAAGCAGTCGTCGAACGAGCACCAGTTGCCCGAGGTGATATGCATTATGATCTGCTGCCAGTAAGGCTTGGCGCAAAATGGTCTGCCCGTCGCCATGTGGAATCTTGGCGAACAAGTCCGTTGAATCATCCGCCAGAAGTTTAGTGAATCGTTTCATGTCGCCGCGAAACACCTGAACACTCTTGTTCCATGCTTTCTCGTCCGGCGGCGCGGCAATCTTCGGCCAATAACCTTCTGGCCATTTGGGCGATTTATGTTTTGGATTGATTGCAAACTCCAAGATGTCCCATTGAGCGATACGTAGGTGTTCGAGCAGCTGCCACGGAGAATGCTCGGCGTCCTTGGGAGTCTTGCCCTGAAGGCCCGCGGGCAGATCGGCCACAGCGTCGTCGAATCGCGCGTGGGCTTCACCGCCGTCGAGCATCTTGATCAAATGTTTTCTTAGTAATTTATCGGTTTCCATGCGGGTGAAAATACTCATTACGCCTTCTTTTTTGTCAACCGCCACCGACAAGGCGGGCCGGTGATTGAACCTCACGCGTCTCCTGCATCATACACTGGCGAGATTGATATGGCGTTACGTGGCTTCCATAGGGAGGCCTACGTAGTTTTCCGCGAGTGTTTGGGCGGCAGCCCGCGAACTCGTCACGTAGTCCAGTTCCGCAAGCTGACGCCGTTCGTCGAATGGATTTGTTGAGGCATGCCGATGCAGCATCGAAGTCATCCACCAGGAGAACCGTTGCACTTTCCAAACCCTGCGCAAACAAATTCCCGAATATCGCTTGAGCAGGTCCATCTTGCCCGAATTATAAAATTCGGTAAGACCGCTCAGGAGTACTCGAACGTCGGCAATGGCCAGATTCAGACCCTTGGCTCCGGTGGGCGGAACAATATGCGCGGAATCTCCAGCCAGAAACAATCTCCCGAATTGCATTGGCTCCGCCACGAAACTACGCATTCCCGTCACGCTTTTTTGCAGAATCGCTCCTTCCGTCAGTCTCCAGTGTTTCGACAATTCGAAGCGGCGTTGAAGCTCGGCCCAGATTCTGTCGTCCGGCCACTCGCTCAAATCCTCGTCGGGAGAGCACTGCAGGTAAAGCCGGCTGATTTCCGGAGAGCGCATGCTGTGCAGCGCGAAGCCCCGCTCGTGGTAGGCATAGATCAGTTCCTCGGAAGACGGAGGCGCTTGCGCCAGAATTCCCAGCCAACCGAAAGGATAAATTTGTTCATACGCGGTGATTACACCCTCGGGAATGGAGGGCCGGCAAATTCCATGAAAGCCGTCACAGCCCGCGATAAAATCGCAGATCACTTCATGCGCTATTCCCTCATTTTCAAAATGGATCGAAGGCGTTGGCCCGTCGAGTGCCTGAATCCGCACATCAGTGGCGTTGAAAATAATTTGGCCCCCAACGGACAGGCGCGTCGCCACCAGGTCCTTGATCACCTCATGTTGGGCATAGATAACGACGCCTTTTCCTCCGGTGAGTTCGCGAAAGTCAATCCGATGCCCCGCCCCGCTAAACCTAAGCTCGATTCCCCCATGGAAAAGCCCTTGCCGTTGCAGTCGTTCACCGACACCCGTCTCGATTAACAGGTCGACGGTTCCCTGCTCCAACAGCCCCGCGCGGATGCGCTCTTCGATGTGTTTCCGGCTGGAGACTTCCAAGACCACGGACTCGATGCCCCGAAGGTGCAGCAGGTGAGAGAGCATCAACCCCGCAGGGCCAGCTCCTACAATTCCGATTTGTGTGCGTATTTTCATCAGTTTGCGCGCTCGGGTACGGGGTTCGCTTTGTTCAATGGCGCCGTCAATTGGTTAGTGTCCCGCCCGCTTCTAAGGTCTTAACCTAGCAACAATCAGGGGGTAAGTTCTTTCAAAGTGTTCGACGCTCAAAGTATCATGGTCATTAGCCTGACCCGCCTCACCCCGCGGAGACATTCAACAAGCGCACAGCAAATAGATGCCCGAGAACACTGTTCAAACCGCGAAGACTCCTCAACCCCGACGGAAATTCAACTTATCCACTAAGTTGAAGATCGTCGATCTTCTCCGCCCCCACTGGACGGCCCTAACGTTGGCGTTTCTCGCCGTTCTCGGGGAGACCCTGACCGATGTGCTGGAACCCTGGCCAGTCAAGATCGTGGTCGACAACTTGCTGCAACATAAGCGCTTGCCCGGCTGGATAGGTAGGCCGGTGATAGCTCTATTTGGGGACAACCAGATCGCCATACTGAATTTTGCGGTCGGCGCAGTCGCGGCCATAGCCATCGTCGGGGCTCTCAGTTCTTACACCGAAAAATATCTTACAACCAGCGTCAGTCAGTGGGTAACTCACGATCTGCGACGGATGTTGTATGGCCACATTCAGAGGCTGTCCCTTGCGGAGTACGACGAAACACGCACCGGCGACTTAATCTCCCGTGTAACCAGCGACATCAATGCCGTCCAGGATTTCGTTAACTCTGCGTTGCTGGGCATGCTCGTCAACATTCTTACGCTGGTGGGCATGATTGGGGTGATGTTTTACATCAATTGGCGATTCACGCTGATAGCCCTGTCCGTTTCCCCAATTCTTTTTGTCTTTGTGTACGTATTTACTCGCCGGATCAAGAAGTTCTCGCGTGCCGTTCGAAAGAAAGAAAGCGACCTTACCTCCGTGGTCCAGGAGGTCTTTACCTCTATTCGCGTGGTCAAAGCGTTTGCCCGTGAAGACTACGAGCAGGAACGTTTCGAAGCCCAGAGCCTGGAAAATGTAGAAACCGCGCTGAAAGCACGGAGCCTGAAAGCGAAATTAGCGCCTCTCGTCGAAGTGATCGTAGCTATCGGTACCTGTTTAGTCTTGGGCTACGGAGCGCGTCTTGTGCTGCACGGAACTCTTAGCGCAGGCGTGCTCATCGTTTTCTTGCTGTACCTGGGCAAGATGTATAAGCCCATGCGCGACCTATCCAAAATGACGGACACCGTGTCGAAAGCGACCGTAGGCTACGAGCGAATCCAAGAAGTGCTGGAAATCGAAAGCAAAGTTCGAGATTTGCCGAGGGCCAAAAAGGCTCCCAAGTTCAAAGGCAAAATCGAATTCGAACACGTCAGATTTAGCTATGACGGCGGTAACCAGGTATTGAAAGATATTAATTTTGCGATTCAGCCCGGGCAAATCGCGGCATTGGTGGGCCCTTCTGGCACAGGTAAGACTACGATAATCAGTTTGATCCCGCGTTTTTATGACCCGACTAGCGGCAAGGTAAAGATCGATGGCCGCGACGTCCGCGACTACACCCTGAAGTCGCTTCGCCAGCAGATTAGTTTCGTGTTGCAGGACACGCTGCTATTTCGCGCCACCATTTGGGAAAACATCGCTTATGGACGGCCGGATGCCCCGCGCAAACAGATCGAGGAGGCTGCACGATTAGCAAACGCTCACGAGTTCATCGAAAAAATGCCCGAAGGCTATGACACCATGGTCGGTGAACGAGGAATTTCGCTTTCGGGAGGACAGCGTCAGCGCATTGCTATCGCCCGGGCGATTATTCGCGACACTCCCATACTGATCCTTGACGAACCTACTTCCGGGCTCGACGCCGCTTCTGAGCAAACCGTGATCGAAGCCCTGGACCGCTTGATGAAAGGCAGGACCACCTTACTCATCGCTCATCATCTGGGAACCATCCGCCATGCAGACTGTATTTTTGTGATCAAAGATTCGGAGCTCGTGGAACGAGGCACTCATGAGGAACTTCTTGCAGCCGGAGGAACTTATGCGGAACTTTACAAGATTCAAACTTCACAGGGCGCCGAGCACCCCACAGTGGAACACGCCGCTGAAAAACCGGTCGCCTAATTTGTTTGGCTTTCTGCCTTCGAAGAGCCACATTCTCCGAAAAATCTACTTCATCTCGTTAATTTGTTTAGCAATCCTACTTTTCGGGACAGCCTGTGGTCTGCGGGCGCAGGATGAACCCAAACAGAATGAGCCACAGCAAGAAGGCGGAACCAAGCGAGATAAAGAGCAAGGCAAAAAAGAAGAAACAAAAGCAGAAAAAAAAGAAGAGAAACGGAAAAAGGGCGAAGCAGTTCCCCGGCTCAAGGCGGTAATCTGGCACCCAACGATCGATGTTAATCACTTAAATCTTTTTTATGGCGTCGGAGGCAAAGAAGACGCGCCAAGACCAGATGCCAAATATAAGTTCAAAAAAGAAGACATGAACGGCACAAGCCCGAAGTTTGACGTGGAAGACGATAGAGGCATCAAGTGGCGCGTTAAGCTGGGACAGGAACCGCGAGCGGAAACCGCCGCCACCAGGTTGCTCTTCGCCGCCGGCTACTTCGTAGACGAAGATTATTACCTCGACGAATTACATGTCGAGGGGCTGCCACCACTAAAGCGCGGGCAATCCTTTGTCACCGACAACGGCATCGTTCACGGCGCGCGCCTGGAACGGCGCGTGAAGGAGGTCAAGAAACTCGGAAGATGGGAATGGTTCAAAAATCCATTCGTGGGCACTAAAGAATTCAACGGCCTGCGCGTCATGATGTCCTTGGTAAACAACTGGGATTTAAAAACTATCAATAATTCCATTTACGAAGTCAACGACGAGGCCGAATATGTCGTCAGCGACGTCGGCGCGACCTTCGGCAAAACTGGGGATCCCCTTCACCGCTCCAAGAGCGTCTTAAAAGATTATGAAGATTCCAAATTCATCGACAAGGTCACAACCGATTTCGTGGACTTCGTGATGCATAGCCGCCCGCCATTGCTCGCCGCTATCAACATACCGAATTATGAAAAACGTACGCATATGCAGGATGTAACCAAACACATCCCTCGCACTGACGCGAAATGGTTAGGCGAAAGACTTACTCAACTGACCGAAGAACAAATTCGCGATTGTTTCCGAGCCGGTGGATACACTCAGGAAGAGGTCGAGGGCTACTCGACGGTAATTCAAAATAGAATAGCGGCACTGAATGCGTTGTGAGGCGCACGCTGCCTCTTTCAAGCGTGATCAGAAGCATCACATTAAGTTTATGCCAACAAATCATGATATGACTGTAAACGTGCGCGTGCCAACGTTCGGGATTGCCTGCCTGTGAAGCTGATTCTCCAACCTCGCGATGGCGCGACTCCTCTTCTCACCGCCTTCAAGAAAGCCAAAAAATCGATCGATATCGCTATTTTTCGAATTGATCGTACAGACATTGAGGCGGAGCTCAAGTCCGCCGCGGCAAGAGGCGTCAAAGTAAAGGCGCTCATCGCGTATGTGAATCGCGGAGGCGAGAAACATCTGCGAGCACTGGAGATGCGCTTTCTCGACGCCGGGATTACCGTCGCGCGCACCGCCGACGATTTGATCCGTTATCACGACAAACTGATCATTTTCGATCGCAAGATTCTGTTCATGTTGTCCTTTAATTTTACGCATCTGGATATTGACCATAGCCGCGGTTTTGGGATCATTACCAGCAACACTAAAATCGTGCAGGAGGCAATCAAGCTGTTTGAGGCAGATTGTACCCGCACATCCTACAGCGCCGGGCTCGATACGTTTGTGGTTAGTCCCGTGAATTCCCGCAAGGTCCTGACCACTTTCTTAAGACGTGCGAAAAAACAATTGCTGATTTACGACCCGGAAATCTCCGACCCAGAGGTTGTGCGCATTCTGCAGGAACGGGCCAAGTCCGGCGTTGAAGTCAGAATCATCGGAAAAGCCTCCAAGCGACTTGGCCTAAAAGTGGCCAGACTCACGAAAATTCGCCTGCATACTCGCACCATTCTGAAGGACGCCTCGCAGGCCTTTATTGGAAGTCAAAGCTTGCGGGAGGCGGAACTGGACTCCCGCCGCGAAGTAGGCCTGATTTTCCGTGAAAGCAAAATTGTCAAACAATTGATCGACTGTTTTGAATCGGATTGGAGTTCCGGGGATGCGACCACAGACAGCGTCATGAAGAAGGACGAGCCCGAGGTCCCCAAAAAACATGTAGTGCGAGCAACCAAGGTGCTCGCCAAGGAATTGCATCCTTTGGAAGCCACGGTTAAGAAGGCCGTCAAAAAAGTCGTCGCTGAAGCTGGCGAGGACATACTCGGTGATAAGCGCGTCAAGACCACCGTCAAAAAAATGGTCAAAAAGGCTATCAAGCAGGCGGTAAAAGAAGTAGCGAACGGGACTAAAGACTCTTAGCGAAATTTGAGGAGGCCTAATTGAAAACACGGCCGCGAAGTGCAATTCAGATTCGATCGGCAGCGCTGATCGCAGTTGCAATTTTTGGTACCGCGCCACGTTGTGTCTCTACCGGTCAGGGTTCACAAGCACAGAATCCACCCGCACAAAATCAACCAGCGCAGGTCCCGCCGCCAGACTTGAAAGCGCCCGGCTTCCAGGAATTTTCCGATCGCGTCCAAAAATATGTGCAGCTACACAAGTCCGTTGAGGCCACTGTGCCAAAGCTCAAATCAACCAATGAACCGGAGTTGATCGCCGCGCACCAGAAAATCCTGGCGCGCAAGATAAAGGCGGCGCGGCTTCATGCCAAACGCGGCGACATTTTTACTCCCGCCGCCAAAGAGGCCTTCCTGAAGGCCATCTCCAGTGAATTTCAAGGACCTCAAGCCCCTCATGCGAAAGCCACGATGAAACAAGGCGCGCCACTTCAAAAGGTTCATCTGCATGTCAATGAAATTTATCCCGAGTCCATCCCGTACACTTCTGTGCCGCCCACAATGCTGCAAAATCTTCCCAAATTACCCGAAGAGGTGGTCTACCGGGCGGTAAGCAGCGATCTCGTACTCCTGGACGTCAAAGCAAATCTTGTTGTGGATTACCTGCCCGGCGTTATTCCCGTCGAGGCTATGAACGGACAATGATTCTGCGGCGACGATTTTTCCTCATTGGACTTTTTCTTGTACTGACGACTGCTCAGCGCGCCGACGAATTTAAATTTCCTCTTAAGTCAAATTCGGTGCGCTTCGCGGCCATCGGAGACATGGGTACCGGCGGTAAGCCTGAATATGAAACCTCCGAGCAGATGAATGAGCAACGTAAAAACTTTCCCTTCGATTTTGTAATCGCGCTCGGCGACAACCTCTACGGCGGTCACTCCCCGGCTGATTTTGAAAAGAAATTCGCCAGCCCGTACAAGGCTCTGTTGGATGGCGGGGTTAAATTTTATGCCGCTCTCGGCAATCACGACGATGCCAGCGAGCGTTTCTATAAGCCATTCAACATGAACGGCGCAAACTACTATTCCTTTAAAAAAGGCAACGTGCACTTTTTCGCTCTAGACAGCAATTACGTGGATCCCAAGCAACTGGACTGGTTACAGAAACAATTGGAAGGCGCAGGAGGCAATGAATGGAAAATCTGTTTCTTCCATCACCCGCTGTATTCATCGGCGCGCAAACATGGTCCTGCCACCGACCTGAGACTTTTGTTAGAGCCGATATTTGTAAAATACGGCGTTAACGTTGTTTTCGCAGGCCACGAACATGTCTACGAGCGCATTCTGCCGCAAAAAGGTATCTACTACTTCACGGAAGGCTCGTCCGGCCAATTACGCGCCGGTGGATTAGAACGTTCGGATATCACAGCAAACGGTTTCGATTCCGATCGGGCGTTCATGCTCGTTGAAGTAGCAGATGATCAAATGTACTTCGAGACGGTTTCACGGACAGGTAAGGTCGTCGACTCTGGCGTCATTCAACGTCAGCAAGCGGCAAGCGCCGCGAAACCCTAGGTCTCTGCGATCGTTTGCCGCAAAGTGTTCTCGGCCTTGCGCTGACGTTTCATTAGGTACATGGCAGTATCCGCTGCAGAAACCAAAGCTTCCACGTTGTCTCCGTCCAGGGGATATACGCCGACCCCCACGCTGACGGAGATTCGCGGCCCATTGCTATCCTCCGCGATGCTGCTCCCGATTCGGCGGGCTACAGAATACGCAGCTTCTCTCCCGGTTTCTGGAAGCAGGAGCGCGAATTCATCTCCGCCAAACCTCGCCGCGGTATCTATATCGCGGCAAAACAGCGTCAAAGCATCGGCCGTCCGGCAAAGCGCCTGGCTCCCGGTCAGATGCCCGAAGCTGTCGTTAAGCTGCTTTAAGCCGTCCATATCGAACAGCAGAAGAGAAAATTCCCTTCCGGTGCGATTCGAACGCCTAATTTCCATGTCCAACGCGTCGATTAAATGCCGGTAATTGGCTAGTCCGGTAAGCGGGTCACTCGCCGCCAGGCGTCGCAGATGATCCTCCAACTCACGTTGCTTGGTCACGTCCTCGACGATGACTTCATACGCGTACATCTGCCCTTGCTCGCTTAGCACTTCCTGAGCACTCAATCTGACCTTAATAGCTGATCCGTCCTTGCGAGTCCAATCTGCCTCAACGGGATCCGCCGCTCCATCCTGTGATTTTCCGAGAAGCTGCGCCCGCTTAGCCGGATCGCCAAAAATATTTCCGGCGATATTGACCTCGAGGAGTTCTTCTTTGGAGGGATATCTCAACATGGTCAGCAGCGCCTGATTCACGTCGAGAAATGCTCCTTCAAGATCACAACGGCATATTCCGTAGGTTAGGTTTCCAGCCAGAGCGCGGTACTGCGCCCGCAGTCGTCGCAGCTCTCGCTCTGCGCGGTCCCGCTCGTGACGCAGTGATCTCTCGTTAAGGGCTCTGCGAACAGCCACCGGGAGATGCCCGATGGCGTCGGTATGCACGCACTCAAAAGCGCCCCGCAGCATAAGATTAGCGGAGTCTTCTTTCGTTATGTTGTCTACCAGCAGGATTAGCGGAAGGTCTTTGGGTAGTTTATTGACTAAGGTACACACGTCGTCTCCGTGTGCGGAGTCGGACGTATACTGGCAAACGGCGAGATCGAACGACTGCCGTTGTGGATGATTAGCTAACTGGTTTACATCCGTGACCACATGAGATTCGACTACGAACCCGACTCGCTTTAATTCCTGCACGCTCCGCTCGACCACCGATTGGTCGCCGTGAGCAAAAATAATTCGTACCGTCGGCCGCCGGCCCTCGTCAACACTCGAAGGCCTGGACGCAACCTGTGTCGCGTTTTCTAGTTTGGATTGCGAAAGCAAGCTTTAGCCCCAAACTCCCTTAGAAGCAACCGCTTAGAACGCCGTTCCACTCCAGAGGAGCACATCAGTTAGGCCGGAACAATCAGGCTTTCTCCTCATGGTTAACAACCGGGCACGGGTGTCGGCAAACCCTCTGGAAACGCCCAACGGTTCTGGCAGCGCGATGTGCCCGCCGCCAAGAGCCTTCTCTGTCACGATAACTGTCTCACTGCAAACGTGTGAGAGCGATAGTAATTCGGTACTACAGGAAATTCCCACTTCCCACGCGCTGCCGATTGTGGGAGAGTATGGTCCCGGTTGACCTGCCCGAGACGTCCCCCTGGCCCAACGGTTAATCGATTGTGGGGGATTCACTCGTGTACAAAAGTTTTTTCGGGCTTAAGAAGAACCCATTCAACGTAAACCCTGACCCTTCTTATCTTTACCTGACATCCCAAACAAGGCGCACCCTGGATGAATTGACCTATGGCATTGAGAGCCGCAAGGGCTTAATGCTGCTGACCGGAGAAGCGGGGACGGGCAAAACTACCCTGGTAAATCATGTGCTTCTCTGGCTGGAGCATCAGCGCGCCCGTACCGCGTTCATCTTTAACTCCCATGTCGACTCCGAACAACTGTTCGATTTCATTTTTTCCGAATTTGAAATTCCGGTCACTCCTCAGGCGAAAGCCAACCCCTTATTAGCTTTTAACGATTGGCTATTGGCTCGCTATCGGGCTCGCGATTTGGTCGTTCTGATCGTGGACGAAGGACAAGGGCTCCCTATCCATGTTCTCGAAGAGATACGTTTATTGTCGAACATGGAGCTGCCCAACGAAAAGTTGTTGCAAATTATCCTGGTCGGTCAGCCCGAACTGGAGGCGAAGCTCCGACGTCCGGACCTGAGGCAGCTGCAGCAGCGCATTGGTCTGCGCTGCAGGACGGCGCCGCTAACGTTGGAAGAAGTCGCGGGGTATATCGAGAATCGTTTGCACACTGCGGGCTCGGGGAGCAATTTGGTTTTTGAGCCTGAAGCGGTTGAGGCCGTGCACAGCTATTCTGCTGGCATACCCAGAGTTATAAACTTGCTCTGTGAAAACGCGTTGATCAATGCCTACGTAGAGCATACGCATGTGATTCCTGCCGCATTCGTGGCCGAAGCGGCGCGGGAACTGCAATTTGACGTCTTCCGGCCGGTGGCGCCGCGATTGCGCGCCATAGGTACACCAGCTGATGTACCTGACTTGCATTCTATTCTGGAGAAGATTAAAGAGGACGCCGACGCGTGGCATGAAAAACCCAGGGCTACGCCCTATCTGGTGAGCGCGCAAAAAGCCGTTATCAACCACCAGGGTGACGCATTCAGTGCCGGAGATGCCGAAAAAAACGACGCGAGACTAAATAGTCCGGTTTCAGGATCACCGCAGCCGGAATACCCGACAGCGCGCGTGCGGGTCTGGAAGCGTGCTCCCGCCGGAAATTTCTTCGCCGCGAATCCGGCTTCGGTTCGCGCGCTGCGGAATCTGCGCTCATCCCTCGAACCAGCCCTTCGCTCCATCAGAAATTGGGAGCTGCAAACCAGAATCACACGAGGCGCGAAACGTGTTCACGTTCACGGAATCAAACCGGCGCTTCGCTCGCTCAGAACCTTGGACTTGGACGCCCGATTAAACAACTGTGCACAAAATGTCCGCAACGTTACTGGACCCCGTTTGACCCGCTTTTCAAAAACCTTTGGAGCTGAAGTAACGAGGGCGATTCACGCTGTTCGAAATAGCGCGGCTCCGCGTGTAGATACTGTACTGCGTTGGTGGCGACGCAATTTTAACGAAGAGGCTTACGGAAAAACGTTAATCGCGAGTTTTTTGGCCTTGTGCCTGCTAATTGGGATTCTTCTCGGGATGAATCTGGCGCAAGCATCGCAGCATCCTGGCCGGATAATAATTCGCTGCCTAGGAATTCTGTTGTGTGGTCTTTTTCTGACCGCAGGAGTCTCAATATTATTGCGAGGGCGTCACAGACTCTTGGCCGACACTTCTGAATTGTTGGCGAGGACTTTGCGCTGGCTACGTTCTCCCATATCTCCTATACATACCCGGGCGCTTAGCTCCGTTACAGGCAAGGTACATACTCACAGAGGATCGTGAACTCGTTACGGGTTACGATTTCAAGCCCTCTAAGTGACTTTTCTTACCGCGCTTCACTCCGAACCGATCCTGTTAGATCAAGTTGAACGTCCACGACCGGCTTAACCTTTAAGAAGAAATTACTAGGGTTTTTCAACCCCCACTCTATATAAGGAACTTCGAAAGCCGCCATCCCTTTCCACTGACCTTCTCTGAGCGTTGCTTGGGTGGACACGTTGAGCTCATGATCGCCTCCGTGCAAGGAAAATATTCCATGAAGTTTCAAACTTGAATCTCCTTGCGCAATTATGGTTCCGTCGGCGCGGTCCGGCCGAAACACGACCTCGGAGTATTGGGAGCTTTCGAGAATTTCCTTATGCATACGACGGTCTCGCGCATTGTTACCGCTCTCGCCCGATGTAGCGTCCACCACAATTTCACCGCTAGCCTTGCCCGTTGCGGGATCGACAGACAAAGTTCCGCGCTTCACGTGAAACGTTCCGTGCACGGTATGTAAACTGGATTCCACACTCCAATGCACAGTACTTTTTGCGGGGTCAACGGACAAAACAATTTGCTCCGCGGCTCGTGCCGCATGTGAACTTTGTTCGGAAGTAGCAGCCTGGCGAATCGGCGTGGCTACGCCTATGAGCACAAGTGCGGCGATACAATTTCTCAACGCATATATCATGTGTGAAAATCCTCGACTCTCGACTCATGCCGCCAGAAATCGCCAGCCGAGTAAAGCGCCAGTGGCGGCGAAATGTGCCGGTGAAGTTTCACCCACGTGAATGGATATCAATCGCGCGAAAACTTCGGGATTATTTCTGAAAACAGTTAGAGTTCTTCGACGCAAGCGCTCCCGCCCATCAAGCAACAGCAGCAGCCGCGCCATAAACGTTGGACGCCGGGCAAATTGACGGTGAGCTTTTTGATACAAGTCCAGGGAGTTTTTCTCCATGGCCCCGGCCAACGCCACGGCTTGATGAAAGCTCAGGCTCAATCCTTCTCCGGTAATGGCATCCACGCTACCTGAGGCGTCGCCAATGAGCGCAACGTTGCCACGAGAAACGTGCCTCAGCCGATGCATGGTCGTAATCGCGCCGCGTGCTGGCCTCGAAAGCCGTTCACAACTCAACCTGCTTGCCAATTCCGGAAATTCGTTAAGAGCAACTCGGATGTCGCGGTTTGTGTTTCGCGACACCATCACCACGCACACTTCATTGGCCGACACCGGCGTAACGTACGCTTGCGCGTTCTCAGCCCAATGAATTTCCACGTATTCCGACCAGGGCGCAACCAGAAAGTGTGCGCGCCAGGCCAGCCGCGAGTCTCTCTTGTTGGAAGACTCTAACCCCGCCCACCGCCTAACCCGTGATTGGCCGCCGTCCGCCCCTATAATCCAGTTCGCCTGGACGAAATTTCCTCCGGCAAGGTTTACAGCATCGCCCCGAATGCCGGTGACGGGTGTTTCCCAAAGAAACTGAACGCCCAAAGCGACCGCGCGGTCCAACATTTTTTTGTGGAGTATAGGGCGGCGTAATCCAACGCCTCGCCCAGTTGGAAAACATGCGGTTGCAGACTCTTCTTTTTCTAGGAATTTTATTCCCTGGAGCGGGTACCCTTCGTCGGGCGCAATTTCCACGCCAAGCTCTTGGAGAGCAGCAATCGAATCCGGCATCAGGCCTTCGCCGCACGGCTTATCAATCGGTGGTCTGTTTCCATCTCCGACGACCACTTGGAAACCTCGACGTCGCGCTGCGATCGCCGCAGCTAAACCGGCAGGGCCGCCTCCGATCACGAACACTTCCGTGCCATTGACCATAAATCGTCCGCTTTCCTCGACGCTTCAGATGTCCACTTGGAGGGTTGTTGTTAAAGATGCCGAAAATGGGACGCAAGATGCCTTTACGTAACGAGTTACAAGGTGGTATAAACTAAATTTATCTGTCGATTGAAAAGTATTAATTTGATCTATAAATGTTTTGGGCTCATCCTGATTTCACGGATCAGTTTGTTACTCGGCCAGCTGTGAGTCGAAGATGGCCAGGTTCAAAAATCCCAGAAACTAATTGTGCCTATAAAAAGACCTACAGTGCAAACGGAGAAAGTTCAATTGAGCAACTCGCTACCCAGGCCTCGTAGTCACGCACTTGTGGATGGCGCCAATCGTTCCCCAGCGCGCGCGATGCTGCGCGCTTCCGGCCTCGCAGACGGGGACTTCAAGAAGCCGCTTATTGGTGTGGCCAACACCTGGATTGAAATCGGCCCGTGTAATTATCATCTTCGCGAGTTGGCAAAACATGTGAAGGACGGAATTCGCGCAGCAGGTGCTGTTCCGCTAGAGTTCAATACCGTCTCGATTTCTGACGGCATCACCATGGGCACGGAAGGGATGCGCACGTCGCTCATCAGCCGTGAAGTGATCGCGGATTCCATCGAACTAGTTACCAGGGGAAATCTATTCGACGCCCTCATCGTGCTGGTGGGCTGCGACAAAACCATCCCGGCCGGTATTATGGCGCTGGCTCGCCTGAATATTCCTGGACTGATTTTATACGGCGGTTCCATCGCCCCGGGCCAGTTTGAAGGCCACTCCGTTACCATTCAGGATGTCTTCGAGGCTGTGGGCACTTATGGCCGCGGGGAAATGAGCGAGAAGCGTTTGACCGCGCTCGAGAGCGTTGCGTGTCCAGGAGCAGGCGCCTGCGGCGGCCAGTTTACCGCCAATACCATGGCGCTCGTCTGCGAATTTCTTGGTGTGGCCCCCATGGGTCTTTCCAGCACGCCCGCTACAAACGAGGCGAAAGCCCAAACCGGCCATCGTGCCGGCGAGCTTGTCGTTGACCTTCTTCGCAGGAATGTCTTGCCATCGCAAATCATCAACAAGGCATCCATCGAAAATGCCATCGTCGGTGTTGCAGCTACGGGTGGCTCGACAAATGCAGTGCTGCATTTGCTGGCTATCGCTAACGAAGCGAAGCTTCTTTTGTCCATCGACGATTTTGACCGCATCAGTTCGCGCGTTCCGATCCTTGCCGATCTAAAACCTGGGGGAAGATTTGTCGCTACCGACCTTTACGCAGCAGGCGGCACTGCGCTCGTCGCAAAGCGCCTGCTTGAAGCTGGACTATTGCGCGGAGACCCTATCACCGTTACCGGCCGCACGATCGCCGAAGAAGCCAACACCGCAAAAGAAGCGCCCGGACAGGAAGTCGTTCGCAAGCTGAATGCGCCGCTGAAGCCAACTGGCGGCCTGGTCATTTTGAAAGGCAATCTTGCTCCTGAAGGGTGTGTAGTCAAAGTAGCGGGTCACAATATTCAAAACTTCAGGGGCACTGCCCGCGTTTTTGACAGCGAAGAAGCGGCATTTCAGGCGGTGGAGAACCGCAGCGTGAAAGCTGGAGACGTGATGGTGATTCGCTATGAGGGACCTAAAGGCGGGCCCGGAATGCGCGAGATGCTCGCCGTTACCGCGGCGTTGGTCGGCGCGGGACTTGGCGACAGCGTTGCCCTTCTCACCGACGGCCGGTTTTCTGGCGCCACCCACGGCCTCATGGCCGGGCACGTTGCTCCGGAGGCGGCTAGCGGTGGCCCTATCGCCGCGGTCGCTGAAGGCGATACCATTGTGTTCGATCTTCCATCGCGCACGTTGAATTTGGAAATTACCAATGCGGAAATGCAACGAAGGCTGGCCTCCTGGCACCCTCCTGCACCACGCTACACTTCTGGCGTGATGGCCAAGTATGCGCTGCTGGTTTCCTCATCGGCTTTAGGAGCAATCACCGTTGTTCCGCAAATATTGCCGTCCGCGATGCAACCTGGGACGAGTGCGAGGACCTTATGAAACTAACCGGCGCGGAAATCCTTTGTGAATCACTGACGAGGCTCGGCGTAAAGCACATTTTTGGCTATCCTGGCGGCGCAATTTTGCCCGTTTACGACGCGCTTGGAAAATCGAAATTGCACCACATACTGGTGCGCCACGAGCAAGGTGCCACGCATATGGCCGACGGTTACGCGCGGGCCAGTGGCGAGGTAGGCTGTGCGATGGCTACTTCCGGTCCTGGCGCAACAAACATGGTCACCGGTATTGCTACAGCCATGCTTGATTCTTCCCCCGTCGTTTGCATCACCGGCCAAGTCAGCAGCAAGGTTTTGGGTTCCGACGCCTTCCAGGAAATCGATATCACCGGCATCACCATGCCCATTACCAAGCACAACGTCGTGGTGACCCGCGCCGAGGATATTGCTCGCACTGTTCGTGAAGCCTTCCTGATCGCCTCGTCCGGGCGCCCCGGACCGGTTTTAGTGGACATCACCAAGGATGCGCAGCAGGCTTCCTGCGAGTTTGATTGGAATGCTGCCGCGCCAAAACTCCCGCCAAAACGTCAGCGAATCAATTACGACCAGGCGGAATTCGATCGCGCGGTGGAATTGCTGAACTCCGCAAAGCGTCCGCTGATCCTCGCTGGACACGGCATCATCGTTTCGGGCGCGATGAAAGCATTCGAGCAATTCGTGCGCGCCGGTAATTACCCGGTAGCTATGACGTTGCTTGGTATCGGCTGCTTCCCCGCCAAAGATCCTCTGAACCTCGGCATGATGGGCATGCACGGCGAAGCGTGGGTCAACAATGCCATTCAGGAATCCGATCTGCTGATCGCCGTGGGAATGCGCTTCGATGACCGTGTCACCGGTGATTTGCGCACGTACGCGAAAAACGCCCGTAAGATTCACATCGAGATTGATCGCGCGGAGATCAACAAAAATGTGCCGGTGGACGCAGCCCTCGTTGGCGACGCCCGCGAAGTTCTGGAGAAACTCGCTCCACACATTGAAACACGAGACCACGGGGTGTGGCTCCGCCATATCCAGGAATCCAAGGGCGATTCCGCTGTCCGGGACATTCAAAGCCTGCCTGACAACGGCCATCTCTATGCCGCCCACGTGATCAATGACATCTGGAAAGAGACTCGCGGGGAAGCCATCGTTGTCACGGATGTTGGTCAGCACCAGATGTGGGAAGCGCAGTATTACCACCACAATCTGCCGCGTACGCTAATCACTTCCGGCGGACTCGGCACCATGGGTTTCGCGTTGCCCGCCGCCATAGGCGCTAAATTTGCCAAGCCTGACGCGGAAGTGTGGGTGGTCGTCGGGGACGGCGGATTCCAGATGACCATGAGCGAGCTAGCCACCATCGTGCAGGAAAAAATCAACATCAAGATCGCCATCATCAACAACGGCTTCCTGGGGATGGTCCGTCAATGGCAGGAATTTTTCTACGACAAGCGCTATGTCGCGACTCCGCTCGTGGCTCCCGATTTCGCCGCGCTGGCCGACGCCTTCGGTATACGCGGCGAACGCATCGCTACTCGAGCTGAAGTAATTCCCTGCATTCGCGCTGCGCGCGAATCCAAGGAAACAGTGCTCATCGATTTTCGCGTGGAGCAGGAAGACTCCGTTTACCCCATGGTTGCAGCCGGCGCTTCGCTCCACGACATGATTCGGCGCCCCGATAGTCCGCTGGTGGAGACGGCGACTGAGCCATGAACAAAATGGAGGAAACCATGCAAACACTCGTCGCTTACGTGGAGAACAAACCAGGGGTCCTCAACCGTGTTTCTTCTCTGGCTCGGCGTCTGGCAATCAATATTGATTCCCTCACCGTGGGCCCCACGGAAAACGAAGAAATCGCGCGTATGACCATCGTCGCGCACACCGACGAAAAGGGCGCTCACCGCCTGGAGGCGAGCCTCGAAAAATTGGTGGACGTACTGCTCGCTGAAAATATTTCCAACCGCTCCCTCCTTGAACGCGACCTGGCGCTGATTAAAGTTCTGGCGGATCAGAAAAATCGTCCCCATCTTATGGAATTGATCAAAGTGTTCAGGGCCCGGGTCGTGGACGTTGCTCCAGAATCCCTTATTCTGGAAGTTTCCGGCACCGTGGACAAGATTGACGGCCTACTCGAAGTCTTGCGCCCCTTCGGCGTTTTGGAAATGGCGCGTACTGGAAGGATTGCGATGACTCGCGGAGGTGATCTGCTCCGTCCACCTGTTAACGAAGCAGAAGCTTCTACAAATCCAGAGACTCGTGCTGGAACAACGGTCACCAACTGACGAATATTTCTGGCGCTTTCGTAATGCTGCTGAACACATCCAAATTTATCGCGGTTCCCTAGGCCGCCCAAGGAAAAAAGCATGGCAAAACTCTATTACGACGATTCCGCAGACTTATCACTCATTCAGGCAAAAAAGGTAGCCATCATCGGTTACGGATCGCAGGGACACGCACACGCGTTGAACCTTCGCGATAGCGGCGTGTCCGTTCGCGTAGGTTTGCAAGCTGGCAGTTCGTCGCATTCCAAGGCAGAAAAGGACGGTCTGACCGTTAACACTCCAGCGGAAGCGGCCGCGTGGGCGGATGTCATCATGATTCTTGCCCCCGACACCAAGCAGCCGAAGCTGTATCACGAAGCGATCGAGCCCAATCTTAAAGCCGGAAAGACGCTGATGTTCGCACACGGTTTCAACATTCGTTTCGGCACCATCAAACCGCCGGCGGCCGTCGATGTTTCGATGATCGCTCCCAAAGCACCGGGCCATAGGGTACGCGAAGTTTTCAGCGAAGGTGGAGGCACTCCTGCGCTGCTTGCCGTCGAACAAGATCCCAGCGGCACCGCGAAAGCCCTGGCGTTGTCCTATGCCAAAGCCCTCGGAACCACTCGCGCAGGCGTGCTTGAAACCACCTTCACGGAAGAAACGGAAACCGATCTCTTTGGCGAGCAGGCCGTCCTGTGCGGTGGCGTGAGCGAGCTCATCAAAGCAGGTTTTGAAACTCTGGTGGCCGCCGGATACCAGCCCGAGGTGGCCTATTTTGAATGCATGCACGAATTAAAACTGATCGTGGACCTGATTTATCGCGGCGGTTTAAGCTACATGCGCTATTCCATCAGCGACACCGCGGAGCAAGGCGATTACAGTGCCGGACCGCGCATCATCAATGCCAAAACCAAGGAAGAAATGCGCAAAATTCTTGCCGAGATCCGCGACGGCAGCTTCGCCAAAAAATGGATTGAGGAAAACGAGCAAGGTTGCCCGAACTTTCTGGCGACCAGACAGCGCGAACAAACCCATCCCATCGAGCAGTTGGGGCCGGAGCTTCGAGCCATGATGCCTTTTCTTCACCCAGTTACCGCTCCGGGCTTGGCCAAGCCCGCTGCAGCCAGCAAAAGTAATCGAACGAATATGTAACTTTTTTGTTTCTAAATGGCCGTCGGTATTGACAGACCGGTAAATTTGAATAATTCTCTGTCGCAATGAAAGCCAAGCCTCAGAGTGCTATCCCGCACCTTGCGGAACGTATCGACCAACTCAGTATCAAACGCCAGGAAATCATCCGGCCTATTCTCGAGCATCCGCGCGAATACGTACTATTGAGCGTACGTGCCTTAGCCCAACGACTGGGCACCGATCCGGCTACCATTGTGCGTATCGTTCGTGGCCTCGGGTTCGAAAGTTATCGCGATTTTCAGCATCATCTCCACGAACTATCTCTCGCGTTTGCCACCGCCCTGGACACCATGCGTGCAGGCGGCCAGGACGGTGGTATGCCTGGTTATATTCGCGAAGCGCTCGAGCAAGACTTAAAAAACCTCCAGGGCCTGAAAAACAGTTTGGATGCGCGTCGCTTGGTCGCTTTGGCCAAGCGAATTTATGCCGCACGTAAAATCATCCTCATTGCCGGAGACTTGGCCGCCTACCTGGCGAACTATTTTGAATATCAGACCAGCGTGGTGGGATTGCCGGTATTCGCCGCCACCTCCTGCGGACGAATCGCTCATTTGGCGCGCACCGCCACCAAGCAGGACCTCGTCATCGCCATCAGCTTCCGCCGCGGATTGCGTCAGACCGTGGAAGGCGCGCAACAAGCGCGGGCCAAAGGCGCGTATTGCGTTGGCATAGCGGACACATTTCTTTCGCCGCTGGCGCGGATATGCGACGAAATATTTTTAGCTTCCGTAGAATCCACTTCATTTGCCGCTTCGTTCACAGCTCCCATAGCGCTGCTAAATGCTATCGTGGCAACGTGCGCACAATACCGGCGGACGGAAACGATGGTGGTTGTGAAAGAACTGGCCGAGGAACAGCGCAAAGGTTTTCGTTGGTACACAGCATAGATACACCATCCTGGTTGCTCGATAAATCAACTTTTTTCCAAAACACGGCTTTGCGGATATTATCTGAGCATCAAAAACGCGGAAAATTTGTGCGCAAACAGTCCATCTTGTTCCTGCGGATGCGCCGGCTCATGAACTAAACTACGTAGTTGATTTTCTGGAGGGATTTCAAGCTTGAAAAATAAATGGGCGGTCGCAGTGCCCGCGATGTTGTGGACGTTTTTATTTGCATCCATGGCCGGTGGCATCGCAAGGGCCCAATCAACTTCTACGTTGACCGAGCGCATACAACGCGTCACAGCACGCCCGGAATTCGGGCACGCAAATTTTGGTATCGAGTTCTACTCGTTGGACTCCGGAAAAATACTTTATGCCTTGAACCCGGAGAAAATGTTCGTCCCTGCTTCCACCACGAAACTTCTCACCGAAGGCGCACTTCTTGCCAAACTTGGCGGGGATTACCGCTTTCATACCCTGATTTATCGAACCGGGCCGATAGATTCCAAAGGAAAGCTCAAAGGAGACTTAATTCTAGTGGCCAGCGGCGATCCCAACCTCTCAAACCGCGCGCAACTGGATGGCACGCTCGCATTTGTAGACGAAGATCATTCTTACAACGGTCCGGCGCTGCCAGGCGACCCACTCGCTGTGATCAAGGAGTTAGCTGGGAAAATCTCGGCAAAAGGAATTAAACGAATTGACGGCAGACTCCTGATCGACACCAGCCTGTTTCCCGACGGAGGACGCGAAGGCGGCACCGACGTCGTTATGTCTTCCATCATGGTAAATGACAACGTGATCGACCTCGTCGTCAGGCCCGGAATGAAGAGCGGAGACGCAACCATCCTCGACTACTCGCCACACACTTCCTACGTAAAATTTATTAATCACGTCACCACCGGGGCGCGGGACTCGAAGCCCAATCTTGAATCGCCCGACGTCGAAACGAACGAAGATGGCAGCGTACTCGTGACTCTTGCTGGGAGCTTACCGTCCGGTATCGCACCGCAAACAACGGCTTTTGCTGTTCCGTCTCCTACCGTATTCGCAGCCACGGTTCTGCGGGAAGCCCTCATTGCCTCCGCCGTTCAATTCAAAAAAGGTGCTGCAAAGGGATCACCGGATTTCTCCTCGTATTCGCAATTATATGTACCCGAAAACCTGGTGGCCGAGCATGTTTCAGCGCCTTTGTCCGAAGAGATCAAAGTGACTTTGAAAGTCAGCCAAAATCTTCATGCCGGTATGGGACCTTACCTGCTTGGGACTTTGGTGGCCAAAGACATGAAAAATCCGCTCGCAGCAGGCTTCCGTGTAGAGCGCGAGTTTTTGCAATCCGCGAACCTCGATCTTGCCGGCGCCTCGCAAGGCGATGGAGCCGGGGGCGACTGGGCGGATCTCTTTTCACCGGACTTTATGATTCACTACCTGACCTACTGGACCACACGCCCCGATTACCAAATATTTCTAAAAGCTCTGCCGGTGTTAGGCAAGGATGGGACGCTGGCGACCATTCAAAAGAATTCTGCAGGCGCGGGCCACGTTTTTGCAAAAACGGGAACGTTCGGCTCAGAGGACAAGCTCAACGGAAAAGGGATGTTGAATGCCAAAGGATTGGCAGGATATGTCACCACTAAATCCGGGGAGCGCTTGGCGTTCGCCGCCTACGTAAACCACGTGGCTTTGCCAGACGATCCAGACGCGGCACAGCGGGTTGCCGGGCAAGCCTTGGGGGAGATAGCTGCGGCAGCTTACGACGCGGACCTAAAGTAGGTCGGGATTCGAGCGTCGAGGGGCAATTTTCGGTGCTTTGAACCGCCGATCGAGCAATTTCAAGTCAGAGAAATCTTGCCTAGTTCAGCGACACGCCGTTCGAAGGTCATTTCCACCAGACCATGCTTACCGTAATAGCGCAACACGATCTTATGTCCCGGTTCAATCTTGGCTCGAGCCCTCACCAGCGAATCCGACATTTCCACCCACTCGCCGGTTACCAGGTAGGTGCCTTCCCAGCCGCGTAGTTCGAATCGGCCATCATGCTTAAGGATAAGGGGGACCGCTGAACATTTTATCGTTTTGCCTGCCAACTTGGCCGCCGCGCACTCATAGCGACCGGATACATCCACACTCTCCGCCGCGGCCCGGGGAGCCAAAGCTACCAGGGGCAAAGAGATCAAAGTCATGATCCAAATTCTGTTAACCAAGTACCGCATTGCAGCTCCTGCCAAATTGCACACAACTAATTCCGGTGTACGATCACTGCCAGTTATGCAAGCTAACCGCCACGAAAACAGGTCATAACGACGTTAGAACAAATGGACTTACGTCGCCTTCCAAGATGGAGAGTCGACTTAATGGAACATTCTGTATCCCTTGACACGCCATCTTGTGCAAACTTATGCGGTACCAAAACCTTCGTCCGGTACGGCCTATACTATGGCGTTGGCAACTCCACACTAGCCTGACCGTCCTTACGTGGGTCAGATGCGCCATAATTAACCCCGGTCGCAAAATCCCTAAGAACCGCCTGTCCTCCGCCCATGACACTGGAAAAAGCTCCCCGCAAGTCTATTTTGTGACCCTTGCCCGTGAGTTCATTGCGGACATTGCCGGCGAACCGGTTCTCCATCGACACATCGCAGCCACTGAACGTGTGTTTAGAGAATCTGGGAGCCTCCAGGGCCGCCTGGATGTTCATTTTGAAATCGGAAATATTGGCCACAAATTGCGCATGGGCTTGAGACTGATTCCACCCGCCCATAATGCCAAAAGCCACCCGGGTATCGCCTTTCTGCGCGAACGCCGGGATGATCGTGTGCAGCGGCCGCTTTCGCCCCGCAACGGCATTCGGGGACGTGGGATCAAGCGTAAAAAGGCCGCCCCGGTCATGCAAGGCGAATCCGGTACCGGCCGCCACGATGCCCGAGCCGAACGCGTCATAGTTGCTCTGGATCAGGGACACCATATTCCCTTCGCGATCCACGGCGCTCAAATACGTCGTGTCCTTGCCACCGCGTAACTCTCCCGCCGAGACATCACAATTGGCATGCGCTGGATCGATCAATTTCGCTCGCTGCTCAGCCCATTCCTTCGAAAGCAACATAGACACGGGCAATTTTTGTTGCCGGGGATCCCCGATGTACTTCGCCAAATCCGCATAAGCCAACTTCTTAGCCTCGATCATGGTGTGCAGAGCGTTCGTGGAACCGAACTCCCAATTTTTCTGGCCCAACGGAAATTTCTCCATGATGTTAAGCATTTCGAGCGCCGCCAATCCTTGTCCGTTAGGCGGTAATTCGAATACCGTCCAGTCGCGATAGGTAGTTGAAATCGGTTCTACCCATTCGCTTGAATATTCCCCCAAATCTTGCGCAGTCATCACCCCGCCGTGATGTTTCGTGGCTTCAAGAATTTTCTTGGCGATCTCGCCTTTATAGAAAGCGTCTCTTCCATGAGCGGCAATCTGCTGCAATGACCACGCCAGATCGGGGTTACGAAAGACTTCTCCCACACGCGGCGCGTGGTCCTGTATCAAATACGTTTGAGAAGCAGCGCTATCTCCACGCAAGAGATCCGTTTCTGCAGCCCAAACAGCGGCGGTCATTTCGGGTACGGGAAAACCATCCTGGGCAATTTTTATGGCCGCCGCCAGGTCTTCACCTAGTTTCTTGCGCCCGAATCTGTCTGCTAGCTTTTGCCATCCGTCTACCGCGCCGGGCACCGTCACAGAGTAGATGCCGTGTTGCGGCATATCCCGCAACCCGTGGTTATGCAGAAATTCGATGGTCAGATCTTTGGGCGCCCAACCGCTGGCATTCAGCCCGTACAGTTTGTTGGCTTTCACATCGTAGACGATCACAAAAAGATCGCCCCCGACGCCGTTCATCATTGGCGCGACTACGCCCATAACAGCATTCGCTGCTATGGCAGCGTCCACCGCGTTGCCGCCGTGTTCGAGGATGCGCACGCCTGCTTGCGCCGCCAAAGGCGATTCCGCGGCCACAATACCATCGCGCGAAATCACCATCGAACGCGCCTGAGAGCGATCCTGGGCCTGCAAAGTAAAGAGCGGCATGAAACAGAAAATATAAACCGAAAACCTGAATAATTTCGAAACTTGCATCTGGCTCCGTGGTTCTGGCGCACTGCTGGTCGCCAGAATTTGCTGAATTCACAAATTTGTCCGTGGACTATACACCTTCGATCGCTCTTTTTATAGCTGGCGACCTTTTTTAACCAACCTTGCTCCCGCAGTGATATCTACCGTGTTCAATCGATTGGCATTTGGCTCCAGACACTCTAGAATCCAAGAGCGCGGGTTGTGCCCGAAAAGCTTTACGTGTGACTCCGCCCCTTTCGGCCCGCGCGGGAGAATCTTCATTGCCGCAACAGCCTCGAGAACCGCAGAGACCGCAAGGGCAAGGCAGCGCAGGCGCGCAGACGGTTTCCGCGCCGGACGTTAAAAATGATGCCGAAATCGACGCTCTCCTGAACGGTCGCCACACCGACCCCTTCGCGCTGCTTGGTCCACATCCAGTGCCGGGAGGTTGGGCTATCCGATTTTTTGTTCCCTGGGCGGCGGAAGCCAGCATCGCGATCGGCGGAAACAATGCTCCTGGCGGGCCCGTACTCCACACCATGAAAGTTACCGATGCGGTGAAAGTTCGTCCGGAGGGTTTCTTCGAAGCCCTGTGGCCTTCAAATCAATCCGCGCCTCCGGCGCCCGGAAGCTACAAAATTCAGGGCCGCACGCATCACGGTGAAGCCTTTGAAATCTATGACGCGTATTCCTTCCCATACCTCCTCAGCGAATTCGATTTATATCTGATGGGCGAAGGCCGTCACTACGACACGTACGAAAAACTTGGCGCGCATATAAAAATCGTTCAGGAAGTTCGTGGCGTAAATTTTGCCGTGTGGGCGCCCAGCGCCAGGCGCGTCAGCGTGGTCGGCGATTTCAATCGTTGGGATGGCCGCGTGAACGTTATGCGTGCGCGCGGTTCGTCGGGTATTTGGGAGCTTTTCATTCCCGAATTAAACGAAGGCTCCATCTACAAGTACGAAATCATCGGCCCCAACGGCGATATGCTTCCGCTGAAAGCCGATCCCTACGCTTTTCGTGCCGAGCTGCGTCCAAATACCGGTTCGATTGTCACGGAGCTGGATAGTTACAAATGGAACGACACCAAGTGGATGAAGGAGCGCCCTCAGAAAAACTGGTTCGAATCGCCGGTCTCCATCTACGAAGTTCATTTGGGCGCGTGGCGTCGCATCCCCGAGGAGAACAATCGCTGGCTAACTTACAAAGAGCTTAGCGATCAGCTTATCCCCTACGTAAAAGACCTTGGCTACTCCCACATTGAACTTCTACCGATCATGGAGCATCCCTTCGACGGCTCTTGGGGCTATCAAACGCTGGGCTATTACGCTGCCACCAGCCGCTATGGCTCGCCCACGGACTTCATGGATTTCGTCGACCGCTGCCACAATGCCGGAATCGGAGTCATCCTCGATTGGACTCCCGCTCATTTCCCGCGCGACTCTTACGGCCTCGCACAATTTGATGGCACCCATCTCTACGAGCACTCCGACCCGCGCCAAGGCGCACAACTAGATTGGGGCACGCTCGTCTATAACTACGGCCGCAATGAAGTCCGTAATTATTTGATCTCCAACGCCCTGTTTTGGCTGGACAAATATCACATCGACGGACTGCGCGTGGACGCCGTCGCCTCCATGATCTATCTGGATTATTCCCGAAAGCCCGGCGAATGGATTCCCAACAAATTTGGCGGCCGGGAAAATCTGGAAGCCGTCGATTTCCTCAAGCGGCTGAATGAGATAACCTTCGAGCGCTTCCCCGGCATTCTAACTATCGCCGAGGAGTCCACCGCGTGGCCAAGCGTCTCGCGCCCCACCTATCTGGGCGGCCTAGGCTTCAGCATGAAGTGGAACATGGGCTGGATGAACGACACCTTGAAGTACTTCTCCGCGAACCCAGTTCATCGCAAGTACGAACACAACAAGCTAACCTTCTCTTTGATTTATGCCTTCACGGAAAACTTCGTGCTACCCTTTTCACATGACGAGGTAGTTCATGGCAAAAATTCCCTGCTCCACAAAATGCCCGGCGACATGTGGCAGCAGTTTGCTAACCTGCGTCTTCTCTATGCCTACCAGTATGCGCATCCCGGTAAGAAACTCCTGTTCATGGGCGAGGAATTCGGCCAGCGGCAAGAATTCAGCGAATCTCGCAGCCTCGACTGGCATTTGCTTCAGTGGGAATCTCATCGCGGACTTCAGCGCCTGGTCGGCGACCTGAACAAGTTGTATACGCAGGAACCCGCGCTCCACGAAGTGGACTTTGACTGGCCTGGATTCGAATGGATCGATGCCAATGACGCCGATAACAGCATCTTTTCGTTCGCGCGCCACGGCAAAACCCCCGGCGAGCTCATCGTTGTCATCCTGAACGCCACACCCGTCTTGCGCGGTAACTACCGCATAGGCGTGCCGCAACCAGGTTTCTACGTGGAGTCGTTAAACACCGACGCGGCGATATATGGCGGGTCTAACGTGGGTAATCTCGGCGGCGTCCAAGCGAAGGCTATACCCCACATGGGTCGCCCTTACTCGCTCACTCTAACCGTGCCACCCCTGGGCGGCTTGTTCATGAAATGGACTCCGGAAGTGCCCCCGAAAGCCTAACTGCACCGACCCTCCCCGCCCGCGCTCGAGTCCAGCAGATCGTCCGCATAAATAAAGCCTCCTCCGGAAACATTTCCAGGGCATGCCTCGTATGTATAGGCAGTGCCGGGGAGGCATCTACTCTATGTTCAATCGCACAAAGCATTTTGCAGGCTTCAGCCTGTTGTCCGCCACGGTCGTACTTGCAGGAGCGTCGGCGGTATTAGGGCAATCAAGCACTACCAAGGACCGCTGGCTACACGTCCGAGTCATCAACTCCGATAACAAAGGCGAGACCGTGCGGGTGAATATCCCACTCGAATTAGCGGAAAACGTTTTGCCCACCATCAACAAAAATCATCTGCACAACGGCAAAGTCACCATCGATCAGGCGCACCTGAATGACGTCGACGTGCGTGCCCTCCTCAACGCGATCCGCACCGCGAAAGACGGAGAGTATGTCACCGTTCAGGGCACCGATCAGGATGTTCGCGTCGCCAAAGAGGGCGGCCGGCTGCTGGTTCGCGTGAAAGACAACAAGAGCTCCAAGCCAAATAAATCCGAAGTAGATATTAAAATCCCCATGCACGTCATCGACGCGCTGTTCAGCGCCGGCAAAGATGAACTTGACGTCGTCGCCGGGTTGCACGCTCTCGCCTCGCTAGGCGATACCGAGCTTGTCTCCGTGAAAAGCGACGACAGCACCGTTCGCGTGTGGATGGATTCAAAAAACTCCAGCGATTGATTTACCCTGGCGGCCCATGGAACTTTAATGTCTGCGGAAAAGGAGAATCAAGAACATGCTGCTCGGGAAAATCGCTCTTGGCTTAGCTAGCACCTTAGCCCTCGCCACCGTCTATACCTTCCGTCAGGGCGTCATCCGCGTGGACGTCGATGAATTCCGCGAAGGTGGCTCTCACGTGCACCTCTGGGTGCCCGCCGCGGTAGTGCCCGTCGCTTTGCGTTGTGCTCCCAAAGACCACATGCGAGATGCTGCTGAAAAAATCAGACCCTGGATACCTACAATCCGACAGTTAGCTAAGGAACTGGAGAAATATCCGGAGGCAAATCTGGTCGAAGTAGTGGACGGCACTGATCACGTGCAAATTCGCACCCACGCTGGCAAGCTGCAAATCGACGTTCGTGAGCCCGGACAGTCCGTTCACGTCGCGTTCCCCACCTCCACCCTGGTAGAAATCTCCGGCCAGCTTACCGACAATATTCCTGGCGCTTAAGGCGAACCGAAGGCATTAGCAAATATTTATCGATTCCACGAAAGTGTCTGGCCCAGAGCCGCCGCTAAGCGGCTTTATTCCGCGTGTTCCTCTTTCGCATCGCTTGGAACGAAATATATTTCCTCAAACATCGCGTTTTTTTGCCAACCGGCTCGCTGCAGTATGCCCCTACCGTTTTCCACCATGTTGGGATGACCGCAAAGATACGCAGTCGTTTCCGCCGGTCTTAAGCCCCACAGATCCGTATATTTGCGGACCACATCATCCACGCGGCCCGTCTCTCCGGTCCATGCCTCGTCCTCCCACGGTCTGCTCACAGTCGTTACAAATTTAAGCCACGGAGCTTCCGCGGCGACTTTTTCCATTTCATCGCGGTAGCCAAACTCCCACGAACGGCTGCCCCCTTGCACGCAATAGAGTTTGTGATCTCCCGGCATGGGACTGTCACCGCTCTTCCAATCCCGATAAAGGGTCCGCACATAGCTCACAAAGGGAGCAATCCCGGTAACTGTGGAAAGCAGCAGGTGATGTTTTCTGCCGCTGCGTAGATCCAAGGTGAAACGACCCTTGGCAATCTTGCGGCAAAATAACTTGTCGCCCTCATTTAGTTTGAAAAGATGCGGCGTCAACGCCCCGTGAGGCACCAATTCCAGAAAAAATTCCAGCGTTTGTTCGTACGGAGAGGACACCAGCGAATAGGCACGCTCGATTCGTTGCCCCTCGTGCTCTACGCCGAGCGTCGCATACTGACCGGCTAAAAATTTGAAAGGCCCCCCTGGATCGACGCGGATAAGCCATAAATCGGGAGAAATGTCCCGCCGCTCGATTATTTTCGCCTCATAATGTTTATCCCCAGGCAGCATTCACAACTTCCGATTCGAAATTGGAAATTCGCGCGAGCAGATCATTCGTACGCAAGCGCCACCACCGGATCATAACTTGCCGCCCTCAGCGCTGGATATGTCGCTCCCGTAGTGGCCCCGACAAAAGCCAACAATACCGCCGAAAAAATCCACGATGGCGATATCAAAATCGTAAGGCCGGGATTCGTTTGTTTCAAAATGGCTTGCACCAGAAAGGTGATGGCGATGCCGAGCCCCGTTCCCATCACGGTCAAAATAAAAGTTTCTCCCAGCAGCATACGCACCACATCGAATCTCGAAAAGCCCAACGCCTTTAGAATACCGATTTCTCGGGTTCGCTCCATAACCAGCGTGTGCATGTTCAGCAATACCACCAAGAAGCTAATCACAATTCCGAGCGCCACCATGGTCCTCGTAAACGGCCGCAGTTGCGGAAGATTGGACGAGGTCATCAGCGTTACGTATTCGGATAACGACCGCACGCTGTTTTGAGGATCCAACTTTAATATTTCCGCTCGCGCGACCTCCGTATCCCCTTTGCTTCGAACGTAGAACATGGACACCCGCTTTTCCGCGCCGGCAATATCTTGAGCGGTCTGCAGAGGAATAAAATATCTCGCGCCTTTCCCGTGGGCTACGATCCCGCTAACGGTAAAAACGCGATCCAGCAACGTAATTTGGCTGCCGGCCTTCAGATGTTTTGACTGCGCAATGATGTCGTCAGCAATGACTTCATCGGACCCTGAGAAGGGCCGGCCATCGCGAAACAAAAATCCGCGACTAAGCGCGTTGAAACGCCTGAAGTCAATGCCATAGACCATCACTAAGTTCTTTGGTTCCGTTAAAATTACTGTGGGAGCGACTTCATCGATATCCGGCAGGGCCGCGATTTTTTCCCCCAACGATTCCTGCATGACCGCGCTTGAGAAGGCAAAGAAAATCGACGAATTCGGCGGCTGTACGATGATGTCGGCGCCAACCCCTTCCACGCGCTTTCCCCACTCGGATACCACCCCTGACGTAAGCCCCGCGATCATCAGCACCAACACCACCTGGATCGCGATAGCGATGACACTCAGAGAACTTCGCAGCGGCCGCGTGGAAATGCTGCCCCAAAACATCTGCAATAAAGAAAATCGCCCTTCAAAAGTTTCATTCATGCTTGGAAGCCGCGGCTGAACTGTATCATCGGTGTTTGAAGAGGGTCAAAAAAGGCTCGCGCCCTTGTTGCACGATGCCTTCCGAAAGCCATGACAAATATTTCGCTGTCATTAAGTTTTGCACACAGTTGTTGATAAGTTTGTGCAAAACCCAGCATGCCTGCCGCCTAAATGCACACCCATCAATACTCTTCTCCTCTTTGCACAATTATCGTGCAAGCGGCAAAAACCTTACGTGCGGGTCCACGGCTGCCGCAAAAAAATTGCTTTCAGCGCAGAATGAAAATTTTAGAGCGGTTCCGCGATGGATCACCACTCGGTCTAATACCACTTAGGCGGGCGCTCGAGGTGAATCTTGATCGGTTCCTTAGTGCCGGTGATGTCGTACCATCGCCCGAACGTTTTCCATCCTTCCGCCACAATTTGTATGAGCACTCTCCCTAGCGGTGCGTCCGGTATGTGAGCGATTCCCTCGCGGTTGGTTTTCACATTTAGCTCGAACTGCTTATTTTTCGCAATTTTGTGTTCTTCGACATACTTCAAATAAACGCTGGCATTTTCGACGGGACTATCTTTATCGCCCCCGGTGACTTCAATGGTTACTCGGGTGCTAGGCAGTGAGCGCTGGGTCTGACCCTTTGGAACTTCCTGCGAGTTGTTGACGCTAGCAGCCACCGCGAGCACTCCCAGCATGCTCGCCAGGCAGGCACTGCGCATAAAAAACAATTTCATCATAGTGATTAAACTATCCTCTACGTAAGCCCGGCTGGCGGTCAAGTTTTTCTGAATTTCATCTACGCGCGAAACCTTGGACGAGGTCTAATTGACTCGCAGTTATAGCTCCTGTAATTTTGAAGAATCAGGTTATTTTTGTAGCCCACGCGTCACGGTGACCGCAGCCAGTCCGGCTTGCGATTAATGCCTGCAGATTTTCGATTTTCGAGCCAAGAGGAGTACACATGGGTTTCGCTACCAATGCCATCCACGTCGGCCAGGAACCGGATTCGGCCACCGGCGCCATCGTCGCGCCTATCTATCAAACGTCAACTTATGTAAACGAAGAGTTGGGGAAATATAAAGACGGTTACGACTACGCTCGCACCAATCATCCCAATCGAAAAGCGTTGGAGCGCACCATCGCCAAACTCGAAGACGGCCACAGCGCTTACGTATTTACTTCCGGGATGGCTGGCATCGATGCAGTCTTTCGCTTGCTGCGCCCCGGTGACCATGCGGTGCTTTCCGAAGCGGTGTACGGCGGCGTTTTTCGTCTTTCCACGCAACTTTTGGTTCACTTTGGATTGGAATTCAGCTTTGTAGATACTTCCTCGTCGGATGCGGTGGTCTCGGCCTTCCGCCCCAATACCAAAATGTTGTACATCGAGACCCCCACTAATCCTACGATGAGAATCTCTGACATTGCCGCGCTGGCGAAGCTGGCCAGTCAACGAAACATAACTGTTGTGGTGGACAACACTTTCTTAAGCCCCTATCTCCAGCGACCCATCGAACTTGGCGCGCATATCGTGGTTCATTCCATGACCAAGTATCTTAACGGCCACAGCGACTCGACCGGCGGGGCGGTAGTCTTGACTCGTCAGGAAGACGCCGAGAAAATCTATTTTATTCAGCGCTCCGCCGGTTCCGGATTAGCCCCCATGGATTGTTTTCTGATTTCGCGCGGCATCAAGACTCTCGCAGTGCGCATGCTGCAGCACAATGCCAACGGTCTGGTAGTGGCGCGTCATCTTGACACGCATCCGAAGGTTCAAAAGGTTTTGTACCCTGGACTCGCCAGTCATCCACAACACGAAATTGCGCGCCGCCAACAGAAAGGCCCGGGCGGCATGCTTTCGTTTGACCTGGGCTCCCTGGAAGCGGCCCGCCGTTTTCTCAATCACGTGAAGCTCTGTGCGCTGGCCGAAAGCCTTGGTGGCGTCGAATCTCTGATCTCGCTTCCGGCGCTGATGACGCACGCATCCATGCCTCCAGAAGTGCGCGAACGCGTTGGGATCACCGACGGACTTGTTCGCTTGTCGGTGGGCATCGAGGATGCCGATGACATCATCGCTGATTTGGATCAGGCGCTACACCACATCTAGCGTCCAACACCGATTCACACCAGTAAGCGGAAGTAACAAACTATTTCTTACTTCGTGAGGGCTTCACGCTTTCAACTAACCATCCCAAATACTCACGCGAACCCGAAACGACCTGCAACACTAAAAATTCAGGCACATCATAACTGTGCATTCTTCGCACCATTCGTTCTAACTCCGGCAAGCGCCTCGCAGTCGATTTCAAAACCAATAAATACTCCCGCGACACTTCTACCTTGCCCTTCCAACGATAGATGGACTCCATCGGGTTTAACACTACGTTGACGCAACCCGCAATCTTCGCTTCGACGGCGGCGCGCGCGATCCGCCTTGCTTCCGCGAGCGTTCCACAGGTAACCAGGACTACTCGGAACCGCCTATCAGCCATCTCGTTCCCTTCCGACTGACTCTCACTCAACTGTCCGTTTGCGGTTAACAATTACGGGGCTAGAATACATCGCCATGAACCCTTCTCCGAGTTCTTCTCCCATTAAGTTTGGAACTTCCGGTTGGCGCGGATTGATCGCCGACGATTTCACCTTCGCCAACGTGCGGCTAGCCGTGACCGCCATCGCGGATCACGTCAACGCCAAAACCAAAAACCCGACCCTCCTCGTCGGTTACGATCCACGGTTTTACTCCGAAGAATTTTCGCAACTCGCGGTCGACATCCTCAACCAACACGGTATCCGCACGCTGCTGTGCGACACCTTTACTCCCACGCCGGCCATTGCGTACGAAATCACCCGTCGCAAGTTGGACAGCGCCATTAACTTCACCGCTAGCCACAACCCCGCGCAATATCACGGCCTCAAGTTTTCTTCATCCGATGCCGGGCCCGCCCTTCCGGAAGTCACCAAAGACATCGAAGCGCGAGTCAATAAAATGGTTGAAAAAGATGGCCCCTTTCCAGCAAAGCCCGCAACGACTTCCGATGATAAGCGCGCCAAAAACGAAATGGTCAATATTCGCGAAACGTATCTGCAGCGGCTCGAACAGCTCGTTCGCTTTGACGTCTTACGCAAAGCCAAAGAGCATCTTGTTGTCGATGCGCTGCATGGATGTGGCGCAGGTTATCTCGATAATGTTTTGAGTCGCAACGGAATCGCCGTTCAGGCCTTGCGTCTAAATCGTGACACCCTGTTTGACGGAACCGGCCCGGACGTTTCCGAGCCGAATTTAGCGCCCCTACGTAAGACCGTGCTGGAGACTCGTGCCAGCGCCGGTCTGGCTACCGACGGCGATGCTGACCGCTTCGGCGTCATTGATCGCGATGGCACGTGGATCCAGCCAAATCTCATTTTGGCGTTGCTCTACGATTATCTGGTCGAGACGCGTCAATGGCACATGCCCGCGGCTCGCAGCGTTGCAACCACTGAAATGATGGACGCCGTGGCAAACTCCCACGGTCAGAAAACCTATCAGACTCCTGTCGGTTTTAAATACATTGGCCAGTTAATCCGCGAAGACAAAATTGCCATGGGCGGTGAAGAGAGCGCCGGACTCACCATTCGCGGACACGTGCCGGAAAAAGATGGAATCCTCGCCTGCCTCCTGGTTGCCGAAATGCTCGCAGCCCGCGGTACTTCCGTTGAACAACAAGTTAAAACGCTGTTCAAAAAACTCGGCCGCGAATTCTGGCCGGTGCGCGAAAATTTTCACCTCACAGACGAACAAAAGGCGAATGCAGTGAGGCAGGTTGACATTGACGCTTCGACACTACTCGGACGAAAAATTCTTTCCGTGGATCGTACTGATGGCGCAAAGTTTGTTTTCGAAGACGGTTCTTGGATGCTTGTCCGGCTTTCCGGCACAGAACCGCTTCTCCGCTTATATGTTGAGGCCGCCAGTTTGAGCGCTTCAACAAAGCTGACCAGCGAAGCCAAGAATTGGCTTTTGCATGGATCGTGAACAAGGAAAATTGATAAAAGATGAAAACGAAGGTTGACGAAAAAGTGGGCGCCTTATTGCGACACGGCCCCGCGCTGCTGGTTTTATTTGTGGCCGTTCTTTTTGTGCACGATATTTTTGGCGCTCACGGCTACCTTTCCATGCGACACACTCAGGATGGCATCAGGAAAGTGAAAGCTGAAATTGAGCAATTGAATAAAGAAAATGCCGCGCTAGAACAAGCCGTGAAAGATTTAAAGACTGATCCACGCGCCATCGAAAAAATCGCCCGCGAAGAACTCATCCTCGCGAGGCCGGGCGAAATCATAATAAAAATTCCGCAATCGCAATTGCTGCCGCAGGCGCTCAATACTCGCCCGTAACGTTAACGTCTTCACTCGCCCGAACGCAATTACATAGCCTCGCTTAAGCTTTGCGCGGTTGCGGTCTGCAGATTAAGTGCCGCGCGCTTTTTGGTCAGCGTGCGCCATATTGAGATCCCCAGCATCGCCGCAAAAATCACCGCCATGCCCACCGTCGCCAATGGAATAGTGCTGCGCCCTTTTGGCAAAATCGATAATCTGCCGTATACGAATTCGATGTGCACCCAATAGACCAGCAAGGATGTTTTGCCAAATTGTATGAATGGACTAAATTCGTCCGTTACCCAACCCCAGCGACACCACACAAAAATCGCAAACGTGAGCAGTAACAAAATACCGCACCGCATCAGGAAAAAATTAGGACTGCTATGCCAGTAATCGTAGACCGCGTAAATCCTGACGCTAGAATAATCCCACCACAGGGATAAGGCGCAGGCGAGCGCGCCAATCGCCCCAACGATACCCAGCGCCGCAACATCTTTGCGTTGCGCGAAATCCGAAAATAGGAACGAACCAAACGCCAGTCCTACGAAAGCAAATCCGCACCATGGGAAAATTGAAAATATCCATGGCGTCGGCACAGCAAAGTTGTGAACCCCATCGATGTAGGACTCCAGCATCCACGGAAGGAAGGTCAGGCGATGAGTCGTCCACAACGGCGGCGTAGTGATCGCCACCACAGCGGCGATCAGCAGCGACAATCCAATAAGGCGGTTTCTCCGGGTTCCAACCGACTCCGCGCCTTTTAGCGATACGCCCCCATGTCCTGTGCTCGCCTCGGGCAAACCACTCGTGTTGACCAACCGCCAAAACAGGGCCATGAAAATGATCGACACTCCCAGAATGTTCAGCACATCCACCTTCAACAAATCCGTCCACGGCGATTTGGGATAACCAAGCACGAATTCTTGCACGCGCAAAAGGAACCCCAACCCGAGGATTTCCCCGCCCCGCAATAAAGCAGTTCTAAAAATCTGTGATTGAGGTTTGTTTTTGTGCCGCAGACCTTCAGTGACCAACGCAAAGGAGACGCCAGAGAGAAACAAAAATATCGGAGCCGCCAGCGTCGACAACTCCTGCGACCAGCGATACAGCAGCGTTCTTCGCGCTTCCGAATTTAGCCAGGAGTCATAACAGTGTGCCTGAATCATCAGCACGCACGCTAGTCCGCGCATCCAGTCGATATACGCTAATCTTTTTATTGGCACAGGCAGCTGTGTGGTCGTCTCCACCGGACCGCGAATACTCTAGCGCACAACCCCGCTCAGAGGACTGGAAGCGGAAGCGTAAAGTCGCTTCGGCATGCGTCCGGCAAGAAATGCCTTGCGTCCCGCGATGGTTGCATCGCGCATCGCTTCCGCCATCAACACAGAGTCCTCTGCTTCCGCGATGGCGGTATTCATAAGCAAACCGTCCGCTCCCAATTCCATCGCGGAAGCCGCATCCGACGCGGTCCCCACACCCGCATCCACAATCAACGGCACTTCCGTGATGCGTTCCCGCAAAATTCGCAAATTCGCCGGATTCTGAATGCCCAGTCCCGAACCAATTGGAGCTGCCAGCGGCATCACCGCTGCGGCTCCCGCGTCGACGAGCTTACGAGCAACAATAAGATCGTCATTGGTGTACGGCAAAACCACGAATCCTTCTTTCACCAGCACGCGCGTCGCCTCGATCAATTGCTCGGTATCCGGAAACAATGTCTGCTGGTCGCCAATCACTTCGAGCTTCACCCAGTGAGACAATCCAACTTCGCGCCCCAAACGCGCGGTGCGAATAGCCTCTTCCGCGGAGTAACATGCGGCGGTATTCGGCAAAATAAACATTTTCTCTCGGTCGATATAATCGAGCAGCGACTCTTTCGATTTATCCGTGAGGTTCACTCGGCGCACCGCAACCGTAACCATGTCAGCGCCTGACGCCGCGTGCGCGCGGGCCATTTCCTGAAAACTGCGGTATTTCCCGGTGCCCACAATCAGCCGCGACTTGAACGCGCGCCCTGCGATGACCAGTTGATCGGACATTTGTTCCCCAACTTTGATTTTAGTCTGCCCCGACACTAGCGGCAAATCGCGGGAACCCGAAAAAGCTTTGCCAATCTAGCCGCTGTTTACTTAGCCCCGTCAATCCTGAAACATGGGTCGCGGCTCGGCCGCATCCGTGTAAAGCTCGTCAATAATTCTCCGGTAGTGTCGCTCCACGATGCGCCGTTTAAGTTTCAGGGTAAAAGTGAGGCTTCCGTTGTCGAACGTGAAGTCCTCGGGAAGCAGAGCAAAACGTTTAATGGATTCATACTGCGCCAGGTGCGTCGTAAGCCGTCTTACTTCCGACTCAATCAGCGCGCGAACCCACGCATTCGACGTCATCTCCGCGTTGCTCGCAAATGTAATTCCCTCTTCAGCGGCCTTCGCCGAAATCGTCACCGCATTGGGCACCAGCAGCGCGACCACGAATTTGCGTTCATCGCCGACGACCATTGCGTTCAGCAAAAAAGGACTATTCTTCAGCGCGTTTTCAATTGGCTGAGGAGCCACAAACTTACCCGCCGCGGTCTTAATCAAATCTTTCTTGCGGTCGGTGATAAACAGATAGCCATCCGCGTCCAGATAACCGATGTCACCGGTACTGAACCAGCCATCCGCGTTCAAAACTTCCCGGGTCGCTTCCGGATTCTTGTAGTACCCCTGCATCACGCACGGCCCGCGCGCCAGAATCTCACCATCGTCGGCGATTTTAATCTCTACATTCGCTATGGCTTTCCCAGAGCTACCGGCACGATTGTTTGGATAATTCGAACTTAGCACGGGAGAAGTTTCCGTCAATCCGTAACCCTGATATATCGGTATCCCTATGGTCCAAAAAAATTCCGTCAGGTTTTTTGACAGCGGTGCGCCGCCAGACATCACCCGCAACAAGCGTCCTCCCGTTCCCGCTCGGATTTTTGAATACACCAGCGCGTTCGCCAGCGACCATTGAAGCCTGACCGCCAAAGGCGCTCGCTCTTCGCCGCATCGCCACTTGCCGGACTGGCTCGCGACCTTCATAGACCAATCAAACAATTTGCGTTTAATTCCTGTGGCCTTACTTCCCTGCTCGACTATCCGTGTATAAATTTTTTCGAATACGCGCGGCACCGCGGCCATCGTCGTGGGGCGAAGCTCCAACATTGCTTGAGCCACCTGCTCAACGGCTTCCACATAAGCCACGGTAATACCGTGAAATATAAACGAGTAGTCGATCATTCGGCCGTAAACATGTGCCAATGGCAAAAACGACAGCGCCAGATCGTTCGTTCGATCCAACCGAATCTGCAGGTGTGTGTCCGTGACATTCGAACAGAAATTCGTGTGCGTCAACATCACCCCTTTTGGTTCCCCGGTAGTGCCGGACGTATAAATTAACGACGAAAGTTGCCCGGGCTGCACCTGCGACGCCAGCAGCCTGTAGGAAGCGATCTCCGTCGCACCGGCGCCAGCAATCAGTGTTTCATAGCGGAGACATTCAGGCGGGGCTTCAGGCCCTACATCGGCCGCCACAATGTGCTCTACAGTGAGCAGTTCTGAACGGCCCGCCAACAGCTTTTCCAGTTGCTTCGCTCCAGAAACAAAAACAATCCTGGCCTCGGAATGATTCAGAATGTATGCCATCCGCTGCGGCGATTCATTGAAATAGATGGGTACGCTAACCCCACCGGCTCCGGTGATCGCAAAATCCGCCGTATGCCATTCCGGCCGGTTCGCCGAAAAAATTGCTACGCGGTCTCCCGTTTTCACGCCAAGTTCCACCAGCGCGCTGGAAAGTCCCGCAACACGCCGAAGAAATTCCGCCGATGATATCGCCTCCCAGCGGTCCTCGCGACGGAACATTTGAGCCCGTGGATTTGGCAATCGGTCGATGGCGCTTAAAAATCTGGAGGGAAGGGTGCCGTAATTCATTGCGATTTCGACTGTACTCCAGCTATTTACGCGGCGCAATTGCCGCTTCCGCTCGTGCTTCGATAAGCAAAAGAGCGTATTTCACGCAACAACGCGCCTTCGTGCAAATGCTTTCGCCCTGCGATAGTATTGGCGTTGAGCGATTATGACTCCGATTTCTTCCGAACCCTCCGTTCTATCTTCGACTAACAAAGGTCCATTCAAATCGCCCCGCGGAACCGCAATCACCTGCAAGGGCTGGCAGCAGGAAGCCGCGCTGCGCATGCTGATGAATAATCTCGATCCAGAGGTCGCTGAAAAACCTGACGACCTGGTCGTCTATGGCGGCACCGGAAAAGCGGCGCGGAATTGGGAATGTTTTCATGCCATCGTTCGCTCGCTCAAAGCTCTTGCCGCGGACGAAACGTTGCTCGTCCAGTCTGGAAAACCCGTAGCCGTCTTTCGCACCCACGAATACGCGCCTCGCGTGTTGCTCTGCAATTCCAATCTCGTAGGTCATTGGAACAATTGGGAGCGCTTCAACGAATTAGATCGCGCCGGCCTGATGATGTACGGCCAGATGACCGCCGGCAGTTGGATTTACATCGGCACCCAGGGAATTTTGCAAGGCACCTATGAAACTTTCGCCTCTGTGGCCAAAAAACATTTCGCCGGAGACTTGGCTGGCAAGCTTGTCGTAACGGGCGGCATGGGTGGCATGGGCGGTGCACAACCGCTGGCGGCCACCATGAATGGCGCGGCGTTTTTGGGCATCGACGTCGATCCCGAGCGCATCAAGCGGCGCGTCAAGACCGGCTATTGCGATGTCATGGTCACCAATCTTGACGAAGCCCTGCGCATTTTAAAAAACGCCGTGCGCAAGCGTGAGGCAGTTTCTGTCGGCCTGGTTGGCAATTGCGCCGATGTAATTCCCGAGCTGGCCAGTCGTGGCGTGGTACCGGACGTGCTCACCGATCAGACCAGCGCGCACGACCCGCTCAATGGCTACGTGCCAAACGGCATCAGCCTCGATGCTGCAATCGAGCTGCGCGAGAAAAATGCCGACGAATACAAAAAACGCTCTATGGCAGCCATGGCGGAGCATGTCAAAGGCATGCTCGATCTGCAAGACCTCGGCGCAATAACTTTCGATTATGGAAATAATATCCGCACCTTCGCCTATGAGCAGGGACTGAAAAACGCCTACGACTTCCCCGGTTTTGTGCCCGCCTATATTCGTCCGTTGTTTTGCGAAGGCAAAGGCCCATTCCGGTGGGCAGCCTTGTCTGGTGAAGCCTCCGACATTGCGCGCACCGATCAGCTGGTCCTCGAAATGTTCCCGCATGACGAGCATCTCATCCGTTGGATAAAGCTCGCGCAAAAACGCGTAAGATTTCAAGGATTGCCGGCGCGCATTTGCTGGCTTGGATATGGAGAGCGAGACAAGTTTGGGCTGGCTCTAAACGATCTCGTCGCTCGCGGCGAGCTGAAAGCTCCCATCGTCATCGGCCGCGATCACCTCGACTGTGGCTCGGTGGCATCTCCCTATCGCGAAACGGAGTCTATGCTCGATGGCTCAGACGCCGTCGCAGATTGGCCCTTACTGAATGCCTTGCTCAACACCGCCAGCGGCGCCTCGTGGGTTTCGATTCACAATGGCGGCGGCGTGGGCATTGGTTACTCACAACACTCCGGCCAGGTCACAGTAGCCGACGGCACCAAAGAAATGGCTCAGCGCATCGAACGCGTGCTCACCAATGATCCCGGCATGGGCGTGGCTCGGCACATCGATGCCGGATATTCTGAAGCCAAGGCCTTCGCAAAAAATACCGACCTGAAAATCCCTATGCTGTAAATCGGATGCGCTGTCACAGATTCCGGCCCTCCGGCATACTATCCAGACCTTGAGCATCGCCACACTCATCAGCGGAACCTCTCAACTCTTGACTTTGCGTGGCCGCGGACCCCGTCGTGGACACGCACTTGCCAATGTCGGAGTTGTAAAAAATGGCACAGTGCTTCTCGCTGACGGCCTCATCGTCGCTGTTGGCCCCCGCGCACAGGTTGAGGCGCATCCTTTGGCGCGCAGCGCACAGCGACTGGATGCCGCCGGCCGCATTCTGTTGCCAGGCTTCGTCGATTCGCATACGCATTTAGTGCACGCGGCGAGCCGCGCGGACGAGTACGAGCGCAGAATTACTGGGGCGAGTTACGAAGAAATCGCCAAGCGTGGCGGAGGCATACTAAATTCTGTGCGCAAACTACGCGCTGCGAACTCAGACACATTAGAGCAACGCGCCCGCTCGGCCCTCAAGCAGTTCGCCGCTTACGGTACTACCACCATTGAAGCTAAGAGCGGATACGGTCTCGATCTGGCCAGCGAGCTGAAGATTTTAAAATTGCAAAAGGAACTGTCCGTCGAGCAACCCTTGGATATCGTTTCCACTTTCCTGGGTGCTCACACCGTCCCCAGCGAATTTCGCACCCGTCCGTCCGGCGTGAAAGACTACATTTCACTGCTCATCGATAAGCTGATTCCAGAAATCGCCACACAGAAATTGGCCGAATTCTGCGATGTTTTCTGCGAGTGCGACGCCTTCAACCTCGCGCAATCAAAACAAATCCTCGAAGCCGGTAAGCGCTACGGCCTGCGGCCGCGAATCCACGCTGAACAACTTTCGCATACCGGCGCTACACAACTTGCCGTAAAGCTTGGCGCGGCAAGCTGCGACCATCTGGAAAAAATAAATCGCGTGGACATTCGCGTCCTTGCAAAATCCAAAACCGTAGCCACGCTGCTCCCTGGCTGCGATTTCCATCTGGGACTGAAACGATATGCTCCCGCACGAGAGCTGATCGACGCCGGAGCCATCGTCGCTCTCGCCACGGACTACAATCCCGGCACGAGCCCAACCGTAAGCATGCCCATGATTCTGTCGCTGGCTTGCACCCAGTTGCGCATGACCCCTGCCGAAGCGATCACCGCTGCGACCATAAATTCCGCATATTCTCTCGGCCGCAACAAACAGATCGGCTCCCTCGAAGTCGGTAAGCTCGCGGACATTTCCATCTTCGATGTGGATGACTACCGTGAAATTCCCTATTATTTTGGAATGAACAACTGTCACACCACCATCAAGCGGGGCCAAATCGTTTATTCCAAGTCGTCGCTTAGTACAACCTGAGGTGGCCGCCATCGTACAATTTAAATATGACCCGATTGATTGAGTGCGTTCCTAATTTTTCCGAAGGGCGCGATCCCGCGAAGGTCGAAGCCATTGTGGCTGCCATGAGCAGCGTGCCCGGCGTGTACGTCCTCGACCGCGAAATGGACGCTGATCACAACCGCTGCGTTGTGACCCTGGCCGGCGAACCCGATGCCGTCGCGGAAGCCGCGCTCCTCGGTGTAGGCAAAGCCGCTCAACTCATCGACCTGACGGTCCACCAGGGCGCTCACCCTCGAGTTGGCGCAACCGATGTCGTTCCTTTCATTCCTATCGAAGGCGTTACACTTGATGATTGCGTCGCGCTCGCCCGTCGAGTCGGCAACGAAATATGGAGACGCCACCGCATCCCGGTATTTTTCTACGAAGCCGCGGCCACGCGACCCGATCGTGTAAATCTTGAAAACGTGCGTCGCGGCCAATTCGAAGGCCTCCGTGAGGACCTGAAGCGCAATCACGACCGTCAACCCGATGTCGGCGAACCGAAACTGCATCCCACGGCCGGAATCACGGTCGTCGGCGCACGCAAATTTCTCATTGCCTACAACGTGAACCTCAACACTTCGGATATCGGCGTAGCAAATAAAATCGCCAAAGCCATCCGCTTCTCTTCCGGCGGATTGCGCCACGTAAAATCCATGGGCGTGGCGTTGAAAGCGCGGAATCTAGCGCAAGTTTCTATCAACCTCACCGATTTTGAATCCACGCCCATGCATCGCGTATATGAAATGGTCAAACGCGAGGCCGAGCGCTACGGAGCAATTCCCGTGGGTAGCGAAATTGTCGGCCTGGTTCCCAAGAAAGCTCTGGAGATGGCCGCGGACTTCTTTTTACAACTGGAAGATTTCTCGCCATCACAGGTGCTGGAGAATCGCTTGCAATCGGCTCTTTCCGGCGCACCACCCGAAGCCCCAACCGGCGACAGCAAGTTCGCCCATTTGGCGAAGCCGTTTCTTGATGCCGTCGCGGCTCCCACGGCTACGCCCGGCGGCGGTAGCGTTTCCGCATTCGCAGGCGCGCTCGCGGGCGCGCTCGGTCAGATGGTCGCGGGCTTATCGCGCAAGAAAAAATCGCAAGCAGCATTCGTCGTCCAACTGTCAGAAATTCTCGACCGGCTACGCCGCACGACAGAGGACCTCGCGAAAGCGATCGACCGCGACGCAGAAGCCTTCGACGCGGTGATGGAAGCCTTCAAACTGCCCCAAGGCGAGGCAAACGAAAAGGCGGCACGGGACAAAGCCATTCAAGCCGCTACCCGCGCCGCCACCGAAGCCCCGCTACAGGTGGCCGATGTGACAGTTGCGCTTTTCGAACAACTTGTGCAACTGGAAGCTATCGCTGCCGCATCCATGCGTTCAGACTTACAAGTAGCCCGTTTCATGGCGGCTGCCGGCGCACGCGGCTCTTTGGCGAACGTGGAAATAAATCTGGACAGCCTGCACGACGCCGCCTATGTATCCAAGGTTAGGGATAAGGTAGCCTCGTTGCGCAAGCGCTTGGAAAAGAGTCCCGCCGTCTAAAGAAATACGCAGCCGGTCGAGTTTGAAAGGAACACAAATGAATCCGCGGATGAATACAGATAGAACCGCAAATCGTAGTGCGCTAACAAGCATCGGTCGTGTTTTCGCCGTCGCCATACTAGTCGCACTGTGTTTTGCCATGCCGAGGCCCGCTCGTGCGGGGCGTCTGACCGCAGACACTATCGCTTTATTCCCGAAAGAAATTGGCGAATTTGCTTACGCAGACCTGAAAAAGGCGCGTTCGCTCAGTTGGTTCCCACAATTACAGGAACAACTCTTGCCGGACCGCTTTAAGCAGTTCGAGCGTTTCCTGGCTTCCGCCGGCGTCGATCCAAACTCCCAAGTCGAGGAGTTGGCTTGGGGGCTGGTCCCCGAGGGCGTAACCGCCAAAACGGGGGCTGCGGGCTCTGATGCCGTGCCCACAGGAGAGGAAATTGTCGGCGTGGCTCTCGGCAATTTCAATCCGAGCAGCGCCGAATCTTATTTTAAGCAGCAGAAATTGCCGATCTTCAAAGCCCGCGGCTACACGTTGTACGCTTTCGGCAGCGGCGCCGGGCCCAACGATCTTTTCTTTTTATTTATTGATTCCAGCACCGCGGCCTTCGGCCACCGCAAGCTGCTCGAAAAAATGATTGAGGTACGCTTCGGCGGCGAAGAAGGTCTGCTTCGTAATGACCAGTTCTATCCGCTCATCGCCGATGCCAACGGCACTGGCACAGTGTGGGCCGTCCTCAACCCCGCCTATACCCGGCTAGCGATGCAACAGCTCGCCCCAGAAATTCAGCAATTTCCTGAAGCCGCCAAGCTCGTAACGCGCATGCGCAATATGATCATCAGCGTGGACGCCAGCGGCTCATTGGACGGAAAGTTCCAAGCCATCTGTGGTTCCACGGAAGATGCCAACACCCTTGGACAATTACTTCAGGCCGGATTTTTGTACAAGCACTACCAGGCTCAACAGGATAATCCCGATTTGGCCCAGATGCTCGATCAGGTGCGCGTTACTCCGGCGGGTGACCGCGTGGTTTTGCGCATGACGTTAAGCGACGACCAGGTTACTTCGCTAATCCGCAAAAACACTTTTGCATTCAAAATGTAAACGTTTTTAAGCGGCACGAAGCTTTGTTAAATTACTGACCGGCAGATGCCTCTTCGCCTACATATTTCGTCAAGCGCGTAATTGCCATTTCCGCTTGAGTTTCGTGTTGCACTCGGTCTACACCGGTAATCGTTCCAGGTTCTTCCGAATCTTTGGCTGAGCCATCTTTCGCACGCCTTCTCATCACCACTTCAATGCGGTCGGGAGTTCTGATCAACGTTACGTGCAAACGTTGCGCTGAATCCCCGATGCGCTCAAGTTCCCGGTTGCACACCTTAATAATCGCAGATTGCAACCCCGAAACAGCGCTGTTCGCTAGTCCCGCCGCATCCGCGAAGTAGCGCCCAGCCCCACCGGCAGCGGCGCACAATCGCGGGTCAGCGTCCAGTTGCATGGCAACCTTTTGCGTTTCAGCGGGCACGGTTGTCAGCTAAAGACACGTCACAGGCCTCCCGGCAATCCGGGCAGTAATACAGCCCATCCATGCAGAGTCGCACGCCAAGCTGACCTTGGCAAATGGTGCAATACTTTTCGCAGGCGCAATGCTCTTCCGATTTATCACACTGGACACACACGACCTGTGCGGGCATGGGATCCTCCGGGAAAACTCTACCTGAGGACTAACTGCCCGGCAAGACGCGCGCGGACTCTGATGCGCGAACTAAATAGCTGTACTTCCAGACTTTCGCCGCGCTTTTTTGACCCACCGGAGGGTGCATGCTAGTATCAATTTCCGCTGAATTTTGTGGAGTCTACCGTCGATCCGTCCGTCATTACCGAGCTTCGTAAAACGCCTCTAAATGCCATCCACCGCCGTTTGGGCGCAAAAATGGTGAATTTCGGCGGCTGGGATATGCCTGTCGAATATCCGTCCACCGGCGGACTGGTTGCCGAACATAAAACTGTTCGCGCCAGCGTTGGCGTTTTTGATGTTAGCCACATGGGTGACATTCGCATCAGCACCGTACGCACTCACGGCGGCGCCTTAACCGCTGTCCAGCACATCACCATGAATGATGCCGCCAAATTGGCCAACGGCCAGGCGCAATATTCGGCCATGCTTTACCCTTCAGGCACGTTCGTGGATGACGTGATCGTTCACAGACTTGGAGATGACGATTTTCTTCTAGTGATTAACGCCGGAACTCGCGAGAAGGACATCAACTGGGTGCGTGGAAACACCGCGTCGCACGACTGCAAGGTCGAAGAGTTGAGCGACGCTTACACGCAACTTGCCATCCAAGGACCACGCGCTATCGATGTGCTGCAAAAGCTTACTGATGTGGATCTGCATGCCATCAAGAATTACTGGTTCACGCACGGTGCCGTTTGCGGATTAAAAAACATATTGATCGCTCGCACCGGCTACACCGGCGAAGATGGCTTTGAAATTTATGTGCCCTCGGATGTAGCCACGAGCGAAGGAGTTTGGACGAAAGTCCTGGAGGCTGGCCGCGAATTTGGAATCATTCCATGCGGTCTTGGATGCCGCAATACGTTACGCCTGGAAGCGAAAATGGCGCTGTATGGCCACGAGATCAGCGAGAATATCAACGTTTGGGAAGCAGGTCTTGACCGCTACTGCAAAATGGAAAAAGGAAATTTCATCGGTCGTTCCGAACTCCAGCGCGCCAAGGACGCAGGATTGACTCGGACTTTGGTCGGCCTTGAAATGATCGAACGAGGCATCGCGCGCGATGAATATCGTTGTGTCAATGACCAGGGTGAACCCGTGGGGTTTATTACCAGCGGTTCCCCATCTCCGACGCTCTGCAAAAATATTGCTTTGGCGTACTTGCCGCCTTTCATGTCAGCGATTGGAACCGCCGTTTACGTAGAAATTCGTAATCAGAAAGCTAAGGCTCAAGTTGTTTCGACACCCTTTTACAAGCGCGCAAAGAAATCAACAACTCAGCAATTCGCAGGCACCGTTTAATTAAAGCGGAAAGGAACCGATGACTTATCCCGTATCGTATCGCTACACCAAGCAACACGAATGGATCGATGTCAAAGACGGCATCGGCACCATTGGAATCACCGATTACGCGCAGCACGAACTTGGCGACGTCGTTTTTGTCGAGCTTCCTAAGCCCGGCACCAAAATTCAGGCCGGAAAATCGTTTGGTAACGTCGAATCCGTAAAAGCCGTCAGCGAAATCTACGCGCCCGTCTCCGGCGAAGTAGTAGAAGCGAACGCCGAACTCGAAGCTACTCCGGAGAAGCTCAACTCGGACCCCCACAAATCTGCCTGGCTGATTCGCGTGAAGCTTGCTGATCAAGCCGAGCTCGCCCAGCTGATGGATGCGAAAGCCTACGAAGCCTTCATCTCCGAAAAAAATAAGGAAGCTTCCGCCTGATGCGCTATCTCCCGAAAAGCCCCGCCGAGCGCGAGCAAATGCTTGCCGTGGTCGGTGGCAAATCAATTGACGAACTGTTTTCCAGCGTTCCGGAACAATACCGGCTAAAGAAGGCGTTAAATCTTCCGGGTCCGCTTTCCGAAGCGGAGATCATTCAATACTTCAAAGCGCGCGCCGCTGAAAATTCCCTCGGCTACACAAGTTTTCTGGGAGCCGGCGTGTACAACCACCTGCGCTCGGTAATCACCGACACCATTATTCAGCGGGGCGAATTTCTGACCTCCTACACTCCCTATCAAGCCGAAATCACGCAAGGTACCCTGCAATCCATCTTTGAATTCCAAACGCTGATGTGCCAGTTGACCGGTCAGGAAGTCGCCAACGCCTCCATGTATGACGGCTCGACCGCCACGACAGAAGCGGTATTGATGGCGGAGAGATTGACTTCACGGCGGCGTGTCATCGTAGCGCGTTCCGTGCATCCCGAATATCGCGCGGTCCTTAAAACCTACGCTAAAAATTCCGGCCTGATTGTAGAAGAAGTTGCCATCGGTCCCGACGGCACAGTGGACACGAAAGCTTTGCAATCCAGCTTGAAAGAAGATTTCGCTGCCATCCTTGTGCAATCGCCCAATTTTTTGGGTGTCATCGAACCCATCGCGGATCTCGCCAAAATCGCCCACAAAGTCGGCGCATTACTCGTCGCTACCGTAACGGAAGCCGTTTCGCTTGGTCTGGTAACTCCGCCGGCTGATGCAGATATCGTAGCCATGGAGGGGCAAAGCTTCGGATTGGCGCCGAGTTACGGTGGCCCTTACGTAGGCGCGATTGCCTCTCGAGAAAAATTCGTAAGACAAATGCCTGGCCGCCTCGTAGGGCAAACCACCGATTCGAATGGCCGCCGCGGTTTCGTCTTGACCCTCGCCACTCGTGAACAACACATCCGCCGCGAGAAGGCCACATCCAACATCTGCACCAATCAGGCCCTATGCGCTCTGGCCGCCACCGTGCATCTTTGTTTGCTCGGTAAAGAAGGCCTCCGCGAGATGGCCCACCAGAATTTATCCAAAGCGCGCTTCGCTCTCGCTGAACTCGAGAAAATCCCAGGAGTGCGCCGAGCCTTTGATGCTCCATTTTTTAACGAATTCACGATAGAGCTGCCTAGATCGGTGAAACTCGTGAATGCGCACCTTCTGCGCGAGAAAATAATCGGTCCTTTCGTACTCGGCACCGCTTATCCCGAATTGACCAAGCACGCATTAGTCTGCGTTACGGAGACCATCACCCGCGTGGAAATTGAAAAGTTTGCAGGCGCCTTGCGTTCCGCGTTGGCACAGCCCGTTTAAGTTCAGCACCGGTTTTACAACTAAGCTTCAACTACGCGATAGGAATATCAAATTGAGCGAGCATTTCAAAAAAGCATCCCAGCACGTTAGTCAGAACGAACGTCTGATCTTCGAGATTTCCTCCCCAGGAAAACGTGCCTTCGAATTGGCCCCGCTGGACGTCCCGGCCGCCGACGCCGCGAAAGTGTTAGGCCGTCATCATCGCGAAGAGGGCGTTTCCGATTTTCCAGAAGTAAGCGAGATCGAAGTTTTACGTCACTTCACACGTCTTTCCACTTGGAATTACGCCATCGATCTGGGCATGTACCCGCTCGGCTCCTGCACCATGAAATACAATCCGCGGGTCAATGAATTCGTCGCCCGCCTCGATGGCATCGCCACCGAGCATCCTTATCAGCCCCAGGAACTTTCTCAAGGCTGCCTGAAAATCATAAAGTTGCTCGAAGATTGTCTCCTTGAGATAACCGGCATGGACTCCATCACCTTGCAACCCGCGGCCGGCGCACAAGGGGAACTCACCGGCCTGCTTTTAATCCGCGCATATCTGCAAAAACAGGGCAATCCGCGCAAAAAAGTTTTGATCCCCGATTCTGCTCACGGCACAAATCCCGCTACCGCCGTCATTGCCGGCTACCAGGTCGAAAATATTAAGTCCGAATCCCACGGTCAGATCGACGTCGACAAACTTCGAGAACTGGTTACCGAAGATGTTGCCGCGCTGATGATCACCAATCCTTCCACACTAGGCATCTTCGAGCCTCGCATCGCGGAAATCGCCGACATTCTTCATCGCAAGGGTGCCCTCCTCTACATGGACGGCGCGAACATGAACGCCTTGACTGGCATCACGCGGCCGGGCGACATGGGCGTTGACGTAATGCATCTCAATCTCCACAAGACATTTTCTACCCCGCACGGCGGTGGCGGGCCCGGTGCCGGCCCGGTAGCCATGAAAAAAATTCTTGAACCCTTTCGGCCGACGCCAGTGCTTATTGAAAAAGACGGCGGACGGCTCGTACTCGACGCCAACCGCCCTGAGTCAATTGGCCGCGTAAAAGCGTTCGCAGGAAATTTTGGTGTGCTCGTCCGAGCGTTGGCTTACATCCTTGCTTACGGTCCGGGAATTCGGCAGGCCACGGAGGACGCGGTCCTCAACGCCACCTACATCCGCAAAAATCTCGAAGGTGTTTTCGAATTGCCTTATTCCCTGCCATCCATGCATGAAGTGGTCTTCAGCGACGCGCGTCAAAAACAAAACGGCGTAAATACCATGGATATCGCCAAGCGTCTGATCGATTACGGCTTCCACCCCTATACCACGGCGTTTCCACTTATTGTCCCCGGCGCGTTGATGATCGAGCCCACCGAATCCGAATCCAAAGAAGAATGCGATTTGTTTATCGATGCGATGAAGGCCATTGCCCATGAGGCGGCAACCGATCCGCAACTCGTCAAAACAGCGCCTCACACCACGCGAGTCGGCCGTCTGGATGAAGTTGGCGCGGCGCGCAAGCCAATCCTTCGATGGAAACAAGCCCCCGCACGATCGGAAGCCGCAGACTAAACAGAAGCATTCCAGCAATAAAAAAGCCCGCGGCAAATGTTGCCGCGGGCCAAATAAAATTTAACTAGTTAGTGCTATCGAGCCATCCGCGGCATTCCTTCCGGCCCAAACGCCACTGGCGGAGCTTCCGCGGATCTGCCATTGCGGACCGGCAGTGGACGCGCGACAGCAGCAGCTTCCTGCCTTCGCGCTGGCATAGCCAGGTTTTCCCCTTCGCGCACAAACGTCAAGCGGTTCTGTTCGCTGTTCCAATCGATGCACACCAGGTCGCCCAGTTGCACTTGATCGGTAGCCAGCAAATTCGCCAGAGGGTACACGACATGGCGTTCAATAGAGCGTTTCAAGTGGCGAGCGCCATAGCGCTGGTCCGTTCCCTCTTGCAGCAGGAATTCGCGGCCGGCCCCGGTAACGCGAAACAAAAACTGCCCTTTTGCCGTCTGCAGTACCCGTTTCTGTACCTGCTCAAGCTCAATCTCAAGCACTTGCTCGAGTTGTTCCTTCTTCAGGGGATGAAACACCACCACTTTGTCGAGTCGGTTCATGAATTCCGGAGAAAACTTACGTCTCGCGGCTTCCACAGCGGTGCGTTCGATTTTCTCGTTTAAACCGGTGGCCGGTTTATCGCTCGGCTGCACAAATCCCATGCCGCCGTTCATCAAATCGGTAATTTCCCCGCCGCCCAGGTTCGAAGTTAAAAAAATTACCGTTTGCGAAAGATCCACACGACGGTTGTCGCCCAGCGTCAAAGTCGCCTTATCCAATATTCCCAGCAACAATTGCCAGAGCGCGTCGGACGCCTTCTCAATTTCATCGAACAGCAAGAACGACAATTTCAGTTTGTCTGTGTGGCTGGCGGACAACGCTTCCTGGGTGATCAGCGGGTGAGTTTCGCGATGTCCCAGATATCCCGGAGGTGAGCCGATCAATTTCGCAATTTCGTGTGAATGCTGAAATTCCGCGCAGTCCACTTTAATGATCGCACGCGGATCGCCAAACAATATCTCCGCCGCAGCCTCCACGATGCGCGTTTTTCCCGAACCCGTCGGGCCAAGAAATAACAGGTTGCCGACCGGTCGCCCAGGCGAGTTCAATCCCGCGCAAAATACCTGGTACATATCGACCAGCGACTGCACTCCTTCGGCCTGGCCAACAATCTTGGAACGCAATGAACTCTCGAAGTCACGAGTATCCGTGCTGCGAATGGACGGATCAAGTTGGTGTCGAACTGCAGCTCTCATTTTCCCCAGTCCTTCTTCGCCTAGGCCACGGTGTGGAAGACGAGCGAAGTCTCACTGCCTTGCTTGTTTGAGATAGAGCATGGGGAGTGCCAACCACTCGGACGACTTTCGCGGACGAAAGGCCTTGCAATTTCAACAACATACGTTTGATGTGCTTATGGGAGTTGTCTCATGGATTGAGACACTGTTTCATCTGAGAGCAAATTGAGAGCGATGAAACATATTTGTGTCATCACTACGCGACAAATTTCGGCACTGTCCTGGAGATTTGGCGTGCGCCCTGACGTATTGCGACAAGACAGTGAGTAGGGTTTGAGGCGTTACCGTTCCGTTTTTTTGCGGCCTTGCGGCGCAGCCACGGGGGTCGCCGCTGGCAAAGCAGCCCGCGATTTTTTCGCTTCTACCACCACTTCCGCAGGGGCATCCACCGACCTGCCGTCACGGACTTCTTCCGCTGCGGCGCCGCGTGCCAACTGCGGTGGCGCGTTATTCACCAGCGCCCCTTCGCCTTCCCGCACAAATGTCAGCAGGTTGTGCTGGCCATCCCAATCGATGCGCACCAGATCTCCCAGCTGCACCTGCTCCGTAGCCAGCAAATTCGCCAGCGGATAAACAACATGGCGTTCGATGGCGCGTTTCAAATGACGTGCTCCGTAACGTTGGTCCGTGCCTTCTCTTAGAAGAAAGTCCCGTCCCGCGTCAGTCACCCGGAATAGAAACTGGCCCTTCGCTGTTTCCAGCACGCGCCGTTGCACGTTGCCGAGTTCGATTTGCAACACCTCTTCAAGCTGTTCGCGCTGTAAAGGATGAAATACCACTATCTTGTCGAGGCGATTCATGAATTCAGGCGAAAACTTGCGCCGCGCCGCCTCCATAGCGGTGCGCTCGACCTTTTTCTCCAACCCCGTTACCGGCTTGTCCTTGGGTTGCACAAAACCCAAGCCCCCATTCATCATTTCAGTGATTTCGCCTCCGCCCAGGTTGGAGGTCAGGAAAATCACCGTTTGCGACAAATCCACTTTGCGGTTATCTCCAAGCGTCAAAGTAGCCTTGTCCAACATCCCCAGCAGCAATTGCCACAATGAATCAGAAGCCTTTTCAATCTCGTCAAATAACAGGAACGAAAGCTTCAGTTTTTCTGTGTGGCTTTTCGCCAGCTCTTCCTGGGTGATTAACGGGTGCGTCTCGCGATGCCCCAGATATCCCGGAGGCGAGCCAATCAATTTCGCGATTTCGTGCGAATGCTGGAATTCCGCGCAGTCCACCTTGATCATCGCACGGGCATCGCCGAACAGAATTTCAGCGGCGGCTTCCACGATGCGCGTCTTGCCCGAACCCGTGGGACCCAGCAGCAAAAGGTTACCCACCGGGCGGCCTGGAGAGTTCAATCCGGCGCAAAAAACCTGGTAAAGCTCGACCAGCGCCTGAACGCCTTCCTCCTGGCCAACGATCCTCGAGCGCAGCGACGTTTCGAAATCCATCGTTCCTGTGCTTCGTTTACTCGGATCGAGCGGAAGAATGCTTGCACCTGTACTCATGACCGCCTCCCTGCACCACGCAACCGCGATGGCGCATTACCGAATCGCATGCCGCTCCGGCCGAACTGACCTAACTTGACCTGAAGCGTCGACTGCAGCAGTCGTAACTGTAGGAGCAATTCCCGTGCCACTACAGGCGATTCAGAAATTCGGAACAGCGGCGGAAACAGATCCGCCAAATCCAGATTGATCGATCGCAGGTTCGATACCAGGTTTTGTACTACCGGGGAGTCGGGATCCACGAGATCCAACTGACCATTCAGCTGCTCGCGCAGAGAACGCCAGTTTAGATCGATGAAGGGATGCTTCTTCGATACTTCGCGAACTACCTGATCCGTGATGCGCGCGCGTTTCCCTAAACGCGCAAGATGCAATTGCCGCACTTTTCCGCCGTGGCGCACATTGTGCACCAGGTAAAAGGTGTTTCCTTTGCGGCGAACGAAAGCCATGACGTTACCTCACACGCCCCATTTATCTGTAGTGTATTTGACTTCCACTACAGCGTCAATCGCTTGGTGTCCAATTCGTAAACCGAAAACTTTCATACAATTTATTTGACTTTAAGTTAGATGCTTTTATTCCGAATTGCATATGTAATTTTTTCGTTTCGTTTCATCACCTTTTCAGCAACATCTCTTACGCGAAAGCCTTTATCTACGTGCTCTACTTTGTTAAACCCCGTTCGCGAATTTTTGTCTTGCTCTCCCTCAAGTCGCGGCTTAGCATAATCGCCACTTTTTTGAGAGCGCCCAAATGTCCTGGGATCCGGTCTACCAGCTGGTGCAACGAATTCCTCGCGGGAAGGTTCTAACTTATGGGGCCTTAGCCAAAGCCTTGCGTCTGCCCGGTGGAGCTCGCACCGCCGGACGCGCCATGGCCAGTACGCCCTCCGGACGGGGCATTCCATGGCATCGCGTCGTTGGTGAACGCGGAAAAATCCTCATTCGGGGACCCTACGCCATGCTGCAGAAAAAACTCCTCGAAAGCGAAGGCGTGAAATTAATCGAATCTCGCGTGCAGCTCAATTTGCATGCCTGGAAACCTATCTCAAAAACCGCTGCAGCAGGAAAGCGTGCCCCATCAAAAGTACGCAAAGCGCCCGCACGGCGTCGTTCCAAGAGCTAGCCCATCAAATCAGTTAGCTCACGTTGCATCACCATCTCCTTCGTGCTCTCTCGCCTCTGTCGCCCGCAAAACTGCCGTCTTCGGCACCTGTGCTATAACTCTTTCCAATGAGTGATTCGATCCTGCAGGTTGAGAACCTGGTAAAACGCTACGGCGATGTTGAGGCCGTGCGAGGCGTCAGTTTCAACGTTGAGGAAGGCGAAGTTTTTGGTTTGCTGGGCCCCAATGGCGCAGGGAAAACCTCCACCGTGGAGATCATGGAGGGCTTGCGCACGCTCGACTCCGGGCGAGTGTCTGTTTGCGGGCTAGATCCGCAAAAAAATGCGCAAGAACTGAAACACCAGATCGGCGCTGCGCTCCAGTCGACCTCTCTCCCCGACAAACTGCGGGTTATAGAGGCATTGCGCCTCTTCGCCAGTTTTTACCGTCGCCACCGAAATCCTGAAGAACTCCTCAAGCGCTTCGGTTTACAGGAAAAACGCAATACCTTTTACAACCAGCTCTCCGGCGGCCAAAAACAGCGTCTCGCTCTGGCCATGGCGCTGGTCAACGACCCGAAAGTGCTTTTCTTCGATGAGCCCACCGCGGGCCTCGATCCTCAGGTGCGCCGCGAAATTTATGACATCATCGAAGAACTTCGACGCGAAAAGAAAACCATTGTGATGACCACTCATTACATCGAGGAAGCCGAACGCCTTTGCGATCGCGTCGCCATCGTTGACCACGGCACCGTCATAGCACTTGGTACGCCGCGGGAACTAAAAGAGCGCTCCGGCGACAAAACTCGCCTGGAAGTTCGTTTGGCACGTCCCGAGCCTCAGGAAATTCTAAAAGACCTTGAAGGTGTCTCCGAATGCCGCATCCTGGGCGACAGCTACATTTTGCAATGCCAGCGCCCGCCCCAGGCCATTGTTTCCCTCGTGAAATATCTCGAATCCCAAGGCAATGAACTGGTCTCACTAGAGATCGTCACTCCTTCGCTCGAAGACGTATTCATCGAACTCACCGGCAGGAGGCTACGAGATTGAGTAATTTTGCCGCTCTAACCCGCATGCGAATTCAGCTGACCATTCGCAACAAAATGTTTTTGTTCTTCAGCGTGATCATGCCCTTCGGCTTCTTTTTTCTCTACGCCGGGGTTTTTGCCAAGGGCGTTCCTGAGGGCGTGCGCTACCTTCTCGGTCCCGTGGTAGCCCTCACGGTCATGGGTAGCTTCTGGGGTCTGAGTGCCGCGCTGGTCACTTTTCGGGAACAGGGAATTTTGCGACGCTTCCATGTCACCCCCGTTACGCCCAGCGACATGCTGGCTTCCAGCATCGTTGCGAATTACGTCTTGACCATGCCCACCGTTCTTTTGGAGCTGTTCTTCGCCCGCGCGTTTTTTCACGTGCACAATTTCGGCGATTTGCTGGCCGTTTTTATTCTCGTCACTGTCGGCACCGTTTCCTTTGCCTCGCTCGGCTTGGTGGTGGCCAGCGTCACAAACACCATGCAGGAAACACAGATCATTAATCAGCTTCTCTGGTTCCCGCTGATTTTTCTCTCTGGCGCGACCATACCGCTTCCCGCTCTTCCTGTTGTGGTACAGCGTGTCGGAGTTTTCCTGCCGGCTACGTACTTGGTGAACGGCCTGCAGAAGGCCTTTTACTTTTCCGTGCCGATTACACATTTGTTGCTGGGCGTTGTTGCCCTTTGCTTCTGGGCCGCCACCACTTTCTTTGTGTCCTCGCAACTCTTCCGCTGGGAGCCCGAATCAAAAATTCCCCGCCGCGCCAAATTATGGGCAGCCGCCACCGCCATTCCCTTCTTATTACTCGGCGTGTATGAAAATCGTACTGGCCGGCTCGTCGCTGAGTCACGAGCTGCCATGCATGCGGTCGAAAATTCAGGCCACCAGAGTGATGCCCCTAAATAAAATCCAGGGATCCACCGCGATTCAGTATGTAATCGCCAACTCTGTAACGACAAAAAAATGGGCGCCATATTGGTTCTTGCTCCTGGAGCCATTCCGGATACCCTGGATTGACGCTCCGCACGCTGTGCCGTATTCTGCTTTTCTAGCGTGATTTTCCTGGTCTAAGAGGTGTAGTGATGCCGGTTCAGAAGACAGAAAAGATTTGGCACAACGGAAAATGGATAAATTGGGACGACGCCCAATTGCACGTCCTGTCCCACGTCGTAAGTTACGGTTCCGCGGTTTTCGAAGGCATCCGTTGCTACGAAACCAAACAGGGCCCAGCCATTTTTCGTCTTCGCGACCATATGGATCGCCTGCTGAACTCCGCGAAAATCTATCGCATGGATTTAACTTATTCCGCTGAAGAATTTGGCAATGCCGCCACCGAATTAGTGCGCCTCAATAAACTGAATTCCTGTTACGTGAAACCGATTGTGCTGCGCGGCTACGGCGAAGTTGGCGTCAATCCTCTCAATTCCCCCATCGAGGTTTACATGGCGTGCTGGACCTGGGGTGCCTACCTCGGCCCCGAAGCGCTGACCAAAGGTGTGGACGTCGGCGTCAGTTCCTGGACCCGCATTGCACCCAACACGCTCCCGGCCATGTCCAAGGCGGCCGCAAACTATATGAATTCGCAGTTGATTCGCATGGAAGCCACCTTCAATGGCTACGCCGAAGGCATCGCGCTTGATTCCGGCGGCCATGTCAGCGAAGGCTCGGGGATGAACGTGTTCCTCGTCCACGATGGCACCCTTTACACCCCACCCCTGGCTACCAGTATCCTTCCGGGGATCACCCGCGACACCGTCGTCAAAATCGCTGAAGATCTTGGCATTCCCGTGAAGGAATCAGTCATCCCCAGAGAAATGCTTTACATCGTCGACGAAGTTTTCTTCGTCGGCACCGCCGTCGAAATTACACCCATCCGCTCGGTAGATCACATCACCGTTGGAAAAGGCGTAGCCGGCCCCATCACGCACAAACTACAGGACGAATTTTTTGCCCTGACCAGCGGCAACAAACCCGACCGCCACAATTGGCTGACTCCCGTAAGCAGTCCAGTCGCCGCCACATCCCGCTGACCACGACCGGATATTCTCCATACAAAAAGGGGGCCGCACGCGCGGTTTTTGCATGCGGATATTATGCGCACCGGACTCGTTCTATATATTTTGTCTCGCGCATTTTTCCTACTGATACGCGAGCCAAAAGTCACGAAACATGCCTCCACGCTTCTTGTGGTCGCATCCCGCACTTCACGCTAAAATCTCTCGCGTCACCGCCGCGTGTATCTCCCGGCCGGAGGATTTCGCATGTACACCAACACGCAAAAACTCGCCGCCGAATTCTTGGGCACGTTCGCCCTGGTTTTCTTCGGAGCAGGCGCCATTTGCGCTGACCAATTCCTGCACGGCGCCGGCGGCCTGGGACTTATCGGTGTTGCGCTGGCGAACGGCTTAGCGCTCGCCATCATGATTTCCGCTCTCGGCCACATTTCCGGCGGCCACTTTAATCCCGCCGTCACCACTGGCTACTGGGTCACCAGACGCCTGAACACCATCGACGTCATTCTTTATTGGCTCGCGCAGTTGGCAGGCGCGATCGCAGCGGCTTTTCTGCTAAGAGCCATCATTCCAGAGGACACCTGGCGAGCTGTAGCCCTCGGCACCCCTCAATTTGCCCGCGATTTTCCGCGCTGGGCAGGCATGGCCCTCGAAGCCACCGCAACCTTTTTCCTGGTGCTCACGGTCTTTGCCACCACGCTTGATGATCGAGGAACTTTCCGTTCCATTGCCGGTTTTGGTGCCGGTCTTATGTACGCCCTCGGCATAATTGTCGCCGGACCATTTACAGGCGGCGCGCTCAATCCCGCGCGCGCCTTTGGACCGGCCCTCGCCGCCACCCATTGGGCCAATCATGGTGTTTTCTGGGTCGGCCCTTTGGCGGGCGGATTTGCCGCCGCGCTGCTCTACGATTTTTTGTACCTCAAACGAGCCCAGATTTAGCCATCCCCCATGAGAAGCTTTGGCCTAGAGGCCCCGACGACAATTCCTCGCTCGCGAGCCTCAGGTAACTAGCTCGTAACCTCTCCCGGTTGTTTTCTTGCCGCTCCATCACTCGAATGTTAGTGTCCGTTAATAGCTCCATTTTTGCAGGGATAAATCTCTATGGCTCTCAGTATCGACGACCTCTTACGTCGCGCAGTGGAAACCAAAGCCTCCGACTTGCACCTGAAAGTCGGCAATCATCCCTATCTACGCGTCGAAGGCGTATTGGCCCCGCTCTCTGACATTCCTCGCGTAACGCCGGAAGAAATGCTGTCCATGGCGTTCAGCATGATGACCAATCGCCAGAAGCAAAAGTTCAAAGAAACCGCTGAGCTCGATATGGCCTATGGCGTCTCCGGCCTGGGCCGTTTCCGCGTCAACGTTTTCCAGCAACGCGGCAACGTGGGCATGGTTTTGCGCGTAATTCCCACCAAAATTCGCACCTCCGACGAATTAAATCTGCCTGCCGTGATTGGGCGCATCTGCGAGGAGCAACGCGGCTTGGTTCTCGTGACCGGCACCACCGGTTCCGGTAAGTCCACCACCCTCGCGGCTATGATCGATCGCATCAACGCCGATCGCGCCGACCACCTCATCACCATTGAAGACCCTATTGAATTCCTGCATCGCGACAAGAAAAGTTTTATTAACCAGCGCGAAGTCGAAGTGGACACTGCCAATTTCTCCACCGCCCTACGCGCCGCTCTGCGTCAGGACCCTGACGTTATTCTCGTCGGCGAAATGCGTGACCTGGAAACCATTTCCACCGCCTTGCTCGCTGCTGAAACCGGCCATTTGGTGCTATCCACATTGCACACCCTGGATGCCACCGAAACAATCCAGCGCATCATCGCTGTCTTCCCTCCCCCGGAACAAAAACAAATTCGCCTGCAATTGGCAGCCACATTGAAAGCCGTCGTCTCCCAACGCCTAGTGCGTCGCGCTGACGACAAAGGCCGCGTCCCAGCTGTCGAAGTCATGATCGCCACGAACTACATCCGTGATTGCATTATCAATGCCGACAAAACCCGTTTAATTCGCGACGCCATCGCCGCCGGTACCAGCCAATACGGTATGCAGACCTTTGATCAATCGCTTTTTGATCTGTACACCAAGCAACTCATCACCCTTGACGAAGCTTTGCTCCGCGCCTCCAACGCCGACGAATTCAAACTCCGCATTCAAGGCGTGCGCTCCGCCTCCGATTCCGCCCGCGAGGAAATGGAACGCCAGATGGTCGATTTCGAACGCTACGCCCGCAAGTAACCACAGTGCGCAAGTCCGAATAAAGGCTACATCCGTCTCCCGTTCCAGTCAGACCAAATTTCCTGCTGTGTTCACCGACCCTCGCGCACCCGTTCGATAATCCAAATCATCGTGTAAACAACCCCTGTCGTTGCATTTACAACTTTTTACAATGGTTTGCTAAGCCTTGACACATCCCCGCCAGGGGTTCTTTATAGTCCTGTCGTTGCGTGGTAGTGAATTTACTAGAGAGGCTGCGGATGTTTAAGAAGTGGCGATTGACGGGCCGGACGCGAACCCTGCTGACGCTGGAGTTGGCCATCGTGCTCCCGGCGGCAGCTCTGATGGGCTTCAGCATCTGGAATTTAAAGCATCTCCAAAACTCCGGTGGGTTCGAAGCAGCTATCCAGCGCGATCTTCAGCACGTGCTGAAGATCGCGGAAAAGAAAACTTTACACAACGCGCTCGCCTTGGTCACGCCAGTCCGTGCCGCTTTCCCGAATCCTGACCAAGACCGTTCCTCCATCAAGGCCGGTTTGGAGCACGTGCTTTCCGAACACCCCGAGTTCGCCTACGCCTTGTTATACGACAAGAAGAACAATCTGTTATTGAGTCGCACTCAGCCCACCCGCGACCACGACCAGCAATTCTGCGCGAGCACGCAAGAGATCATCAACATGGATGCCACCTGGATTCCCATCGAAGCTTCCCAGTTAGCGAAGCACGTCAGAGCCATGGCCGAGAAGGACGAAGATCCTGTGGGTTTCACCGGGGGCTGGTCGATCCAGGACAACCAACACACGTATTGGAACATTGCCTATTTCGTTCCGCCCGGTGTTCCGAAAGATCGCGCCACGCTGGCGGTGGTCGCTTTTGATGACGATTACCTGCGTAAAGACCTCCTGCCGACGGTGATGAAAGATGTGTTGGCCAGCAAGAACAACGTGCCGGAAATTGAGGCTAATCCTCCGGTCATGATGATCCATCCTTCCAAGGACTCCACCCCTTGGTTGACTTCCGGAAATTGGGACGGGGCCAATCCAGAGGCGGAGCGCACCTTTCAGTATGTTTTTCCAGAGATGACCCTCGCGATCAAATACCAGGGTCTGACGGTCGCAGATATTGGGGCACGCTTTCTCAGATACAACTACATCATCCTCGCTGCACTCTCTCTCCTCATGGTCGCCGGAATCTTTCTCACCTATCGCAACGTTTCCAAAGAAATGAACCTCGCCCGGCAGAAATCCGATTTTGTCGCTAACGTCTCACACGAATTGCGCACTCCCCTGGCGCTCATTCGCCTTTATGCCGAGACTTTGGAGCTGGGACGCCTCTCCGCAAAGGAGAAATATCAGGAGTATTTCCGCATCATTCGCGAGGAGAGCGAGCGCTTGACCGCACTCATTAACAATATTCTGGACTTCTCCAGGATCGATGCCGGACGAAAAGAATATGAGTTCCAGGAGACCAACCTGGGTGAACTCGTACATTCCACCCTGGATTCTTATCGCTTCCAAATCCAGCAAAACGGTTTCGGCTTCGAAGAAAATATTTCGCCCGACATCCCGCCGGTAAACGTCGACCGCGAAGCCATTGCGCGGTCGCTCCTTAATCTGGTGAACAATGCATTGAAATACTCGAAAGATCAAAAGCACATCGCCGTGAAGTTGTACCGCGTGAACGGCTCGGTCAAGCTGGAAGTCCAGGATCGCGGCATCGGCATCGCGCTCAACGAACAAGAGAAAATCTTCGAAAAGTTTTACCGCTGCGGCGACCCCTTGGTGCACAACGTCAAGGGCTCCGGGTTGGGCCTCTCGCTGGTGCGGCACATTGTGCGTGCCCACGGAGGTGATGTGCTGGTCGAAAGCATCCCCGACAAAGGCAGCAAATTTACCATCGCGTTGCCTCTCGTTCTACCGCCACAAACTGGCAACGCAGAAGGCGCAGTGGCATGAGGACTACAAATGTGAATGTCCCCACCAAGCTAAAGGGGGAGGGTATGGCAGCAGCGAAGATTCTAATCGTCGAGGATGAGCCGAATATGGTGGCCGGCCTGCGCGACAACTTTGAGTTCGAAGGCTTTCAGGTGCTCACCGCGTCCGATGGTGTTCAGGGACTCGAGAAAGCCTTGAAGGAATCGCCAGACTTGGTCGTTCTCGACGTGATGATGCCGCGCATGAGCGGCCTGGATGTATGCAAGCAACTAAAGGCCAAGCGTCCCTCGATTCCTATCATTATGCTCACCGCCCGTGGACAGGAAGTGGACAAAGTTGTCGGTCTCGAACTTGGCGCCGATGATTACGTCACCAAACCCTTCTCAATCCGCGAATTGCTGGCGCGCGTGAAAGCCGTTTTACGCCGGTCCCAAACTCTGCCAAAAGAGCAGGATCGCTACACGTTCGGCGATGTGGAAGTGAATCTGCGCAGCTACCGGGTGTTGCGTGGTGGCCAGTCGGTGGAGTTTTCCAGTAAGGAGTTCGAGCTTCTGAAGCATTTTCTATGTCACAGCGGGGAAACACTAAGCCGCGATCGTCTGCTCGACGAAGTTTGGGGATACGAGAACTTTCCAACAACTCGTACCGTCGATGCTCATATCGTTCGGCTCCGCCAAAAACTTGAACCTGTTCCAGATCAGCCGCGGTTTTTTCTGACCATTCACGGAGTTGGTTACAGGTTCGTAGGATGAACATGATCACGAGAACACCAGAAACGCGCAAGGCCTCGGCTAAGCGCCCCAAAGACAGTTCGGCGCTTGAAACCGGACAGACGGCGAGAGCTCGCCCGCGTAAGATTTCAGAAATGGCGGCCGCTAACGAAAGTGCCCACGCGATCAAGCAACAACTGGACGCTGTGCGCCGCGAGCACGCAGTACTACAACAGGCGATCTATGAGGCCGCGCAAATCCAAAGAAAACTCTGCTCACCTCGTGAATTGGTATGGGGCGAGTTTGAAATCGCCGGAGAAATCTTTCCGGTCCGTCATCTGTCCGGAGACTTTTTCAAAGTGATGCAGCTTGACGACATGCTTGGAGTCGCTGTGGGTGACATCGCAGGCAAGGGACTATCCGCGGGAATTTGGCAAGCTCATTTGATCGATTTAATTCAGCGATGCGCACGTGCTTACCTTCATCCGGCCGATGTTATTGCAGCCGTCAATCGCGAGCTATGTCTTGATCACGGTGAACCGCCCATCACCGCATTATTCTTCGCGCGTCTCGACCCGCAGCGAAATGAACTGCAGTACTGCAACGCCGGTCTTCCTGCCCCGCTGATTATGCGGCGTGGCACCTCAGTTGATCGATTGGAGGAAGGCGGCCCGATGTTGGGCGCTCTGGAAGAGGCCTGCTACAACTGCGGGACTGTCTATTTAGGCCCTGGCGATATGTTGATCGCTTACTCCGATGGTCTGACGGAATGTCGAAATCACGAAGATCAAGAGTTCGAAATTGGACGCTTGTCAGCCGCGGTGAAATCCCTCAACGGCGCCACCGCAAATCAGGTTCTTTTTTCCACTCTTGCGACCGTGCTCGACTTCGCCGACCAGTGTCCGCCCAGCGATGACTTGACGCTCCTGGTGGTTCGTCGCTGCTACGATACGCTCACGGAACACATTCCGGAGCGGAACACTAAACGTGACAACAATTTTTCTATGCCTCGCCGGTTCAGTTCGGTTGAAGTAGGTCAGATGTGCTGATTCGGCGCTTCAAAAACTAAAGCAACTGACGACGGCGTCAAAAGTGTTTGACGCGCCAGCGCCATTGGTGTGGCCAAATTGAAAGGAAGGACTCGCGATGTCATCTATGTCGATCTCATTACCCGAGCAAAGACAGATGTGCGGAGCAGTCATTCAGCCAGCACAAGTCTCTTCAGAACTTTTGAGAGTGCTTTACATTACTCACCATCGCCACGTTTTGCAGACCTGCAAAAAGTTTTTTCGTCAACTCGAAGACGCTGAGGATGCCGCTGCTGAAGTCTTCCTGAAGCTTTACAGAGTCTTGCACCAAAAAGACGAGATGGTTCCTTTTCGCCCGTGGATTTCGCAGATAGCAGCCCATCACTGTATCGATAAACTTCGACGAAGAAAGCACGAGAAGAGTTCCTCGTTGGAGGAAGTCGACGTGAACAGTCTCCTGGATCATTCGACTCCATCCGCGCTCTCGGAGGTCCTTCGCAACGAGGCAGAAGGCCGAATCAGAAGAGCCTTGGCAGACTTACCGGAAAAACACAGAACTGTGCTCGTATTGCGTTACTACAATCGAATGAGTTATTCCCAGGTCGCCAGCGCATTAAACCTGCCGCTATCCGCGGTCCGCGTCCGCATCTTCCGCGCCAAGCGTTTTCTGCGATGCAATCTGCGACGCGTACACAGAGCAAACGCTCTCGCTGTGCACGGCCCAGAAAACGGCGCACCTCCAATCAAGAGACTGAAAAGATTTAGTAGTTCTATCCCATCGGACATTGGAGCGTTTCGTCCCATGCCCGCGTCATCCGGATTTTATTTAACGACCTCAAATGCTAGCTCGTAGCAGAAGCAGTCGACCCGTCGGACCAGAAACGGCCAGCCCTACCAACCAGAAGCAGTGACCCCAACACGCACTTCCAACGCTGCTACCAGCGCCAACGCTACCGCCAACGGTCATTCCGACCTGAGCAGGCCGACGCCTTTTCCCCTCGTTCGTCCGCGAACGAATCGGCTTGCGCAGCGGAGGAATCTCTCTTCCATCCCTCGCGCAAGCCAAGCCCCCGACTTCTCGAGCGGCTGCTGCCATCCCACTCCGCTTGCTTCCCGCGCCGCCACCTTCTATGCTCCCGATATGTTTCGCGCGCCGCGCAAATTGGATTCCGAACCCGAGTTATACGACACCGCGGTACGCGCGTTGATGCGTCGCGCTCATTCCGTCCACGAAATGAAAAAATCACTGGAACGACGCAGCGACGACAAAGCCATGGTCAAGTCGGTGCTCGACCGCCTTAAGCGTCAGGGAATGATCGACGATGTGCGCTATGCGAAACAATTTACTCGCCAACACGCTGAAATCCGCAAGCAGGGCAAATTTCGCATCGCCAGGGAGCTGCGCGCCCGGGGCATCCCGGACCAGCACATTGAATTGGCTCTCGAAGAGTCCGCCAAAGAGACTGACGAGCGCGCCGTGGTGCGTCAGTGCATCGAGAAAAAGCTCAAATTATTTCGCGGCGAAATCGATGACCGCAAAATCGCTTCCCTGTTCCGCAGCCTGCTGCGTGCCGGTTTCTCTTCCCACATCGTGCGCAACGAATTGCGAGCAGTGACGCGCGAAGATGTCCCCGCGATTGAAAATGCTGTCGATGAGGAGTCGGCCTAAAATAACGCCGAAAGCCTTTATTCCTCACCTCTCTTGGTACCTCTTCCCTCCTCTGCGATAATGTTCTAACGATTACTTGCGCAACCTGAGGCTTACGTGACCGGCAACGAAATCCGCGCCACATTTCTAAAATTCTTCGAAAACAACGGCCATCGCATCGTACGCAGCAGCTCGCTCGTGCCCCACGGCGATCCCACCCTGCTCTTCACCAACGCCGGGATGAATCAGTTCAAAGACGTTTTTCTCGGCCTGGAACAGCGCGATTACAAACGCGCCACTACCGCCCAAAAATGCGTGCGTGCAGGCGGTAAACACAATGACCTCGAAAACGTCGGCTTTACCAAGCGTCACCACACCTTTTTTGAAATGATGGGCAATTTTTCTTTTGGCGATTACTTTAAAAAAGAAGCCGTCGCCTTCGCCTGGGAGCTCGTTACTTCGCCTGACTGGTTCGCGATCGACAAGGCCAAGCTTCACGCCACAGTCTTCGGCGGCGCTGAAATCGCACCCGGAATCAAGCTTGGGGTTGATGAAGAAGCGAAAGCTTTTTGGCTCGGCCAAAATGTTCCGGCCGAACGCATTGTCGCAATACCCGGCTTAAAAGAAAACTTCTGGGCCATGGGCGATACCGGTCCCTGCGGCCCCTGCAGCGAAATCCATTACGACATGGGAGCCATCGCATCGGACGAAGGCCACGCCGACTGCCAGTTCCCATGCGATTGCGGCCGCTACGTCGAAATCTGGAATCTGGTCTTCATGCAGTTCAATCGCGACGCTTCCGGCACCGTCACTCCTCTGCCAAAACCTTCCATCGACACCGGCGCAGGCCTCGAACGGCTTGCCGCTGTAATTCAAGGCAAGCTCAGCAATTTCGACACTGACTTATTTCAGCCTTTGATACAAAAAGCTGCTGAATTGACCGGCACGCGCTACGGCAAAGACCCGGATTCCGACGCGTCTCTGCGCATCATCGCCGATCATTCCCGCGCCGCCACATTCCTGGTCTCTGACGGCGTCGTGCCCTCCAACGAAGGCCGCGGTTACGTCCTCCGCAAAATTATCCGCCGCGCACTGCGCCACGCCAATCTTCTGCAGGCCACTGCCAGCGTACCGGCCACCGTTCTGCCTGCCATGGCCGAGGCGGTCAAGAGCGAAATGGGCGCTGCCTATCCTGAACTGGGAGAAAATTTCGGCCGAGTTCAACAAATTTTGCTGGGCGAAGAACAACGCTTCTCTCGCACCATCACCGTTGGCTTGAAGAAGTTTGCCGAATTTACCGGCGATGGCACGCAAGCCGCCGCCCGCGACACCAAATCAAGTTCGCTCTCCGGCGAAAAGGCCTTCATGCTCTACGATACTTACGGCCTACCGCGCGACTTCCTCGAAGACCTCGCTCGCGACTCCGGCATCACCGTCGAATGGCCTGCGTTCGAACGCGCCATGCAAGAGCAGCGCACCCGTGCGCGTGCCTCATGGAAAGGCACATCTAAGGAAACTGCCAATCCCGCCTACGCAAAAATTGCGGAAACCTTCAAGACCGAACCGTGCTTTTATTTTGGCACTACCTCCAAAGATTGCCGCATCGAAGCCATCATCACCAAAAGCGGCTCCGTCAACGAACTCAAAGCCGGCGAAAGCGGCGAAGTCGTCCTCGATCGCACCTCCATCTACGCCGAATCCGGCGGCCAGATGGCGGACACCGGCGGCTTCTACGACAATTCCGGCGCCCAACGTCTCGCCGATGTAACCGGCGCTTTCTACCCCGTGGCTGGCCTAGTGGCTCACCGTGTCACCGCCAAGGAAACGCTGCACGTCGGCGACCGCGTCGCCGTGGTAGCTGACGCCCAGCGTCGCACGCATATCATGCGCAATCACAGCGGAACGCACCTCGTCAACGCCGCGCTCCGCAACACCCTCGGCACGCACGTCAAGCAAGCCGGCTCACTCAATTCGCCCGAGCGTCTCCGTTTTGATTTCACTCATTTCGCCGCCGTCGACCCGCAGGAGCTGCGCGACATCGAACAACAGGTCAACGAAGAAATTCGCCTGAACACCGCACTCGAAACCAACGTCACTTCCCTGGAAGACGCCTTGGCCTCAGGCGCCCTCGCTTTCTTCGGCGACAAATACCCAGAGCACAACGTTCGCGTGGTCACCATTCCCGATCCTCATGCTCCGCGCGGCTTTTACAGCAAGGAACTTTGCGGCGGCACGCACGTTCACCGCATTGGCGACGTCGGCGTTTTGAAAATCGTCAGTGAACAATCCATCGCTGCCGGAGTCCGCCGCATCGAAGCCGTAACCGGCACCGGCGCGCTTGAGCATTACCAGAATCAGGCGCGGCTCCTGAGCCAGCTCGCCAGCCAACTAAACGTCGGTGAAGACGCTCTTCTCAGCACCGTCGAAAAACTGTCACAGACGGCCAAGCAACTAGAGAAAGAATTGGAGTCGCAGAAACGCAAAGGCGCGTTAAGCCAACTTGACGAACTCGCTAACAAAGTCCAACTCGTTAAAGGCGTGAAAGTAATAGCCGCCGAAGTAGAAAATGTAGACCGCGACGGCTTACGTCAACTCGTCGACAGCCTCCGCCAAAAACTGGGCTCTGGAGTCATCGCCCTGGGCATGCCAGACGACGGCAAGGTCGCCCTGATTGTAGCCGTCACGAAGGACCTGACCGCTAAAGTCCACGCCGGCAAGTTGATACAGGCCCTGGCCAAGCAGGTAGGGGGCTCCGGCGGCGGCCGCCCAGACCTCGCAGAGGCTGGCGGAAAAGACACATCCGCACTAAATAGTACCCTCCGTTCTATTCCGTCCCTTCTTGAGCCATTGTTATAATCGCGCAGCGCTGGAAGAGGGTCCGTGGGCTCTCAGACTGCATGTTCGGGCATTTAATCGCTCAGCGTCCCCTCAAAATTGCGACGAGTATCGGCTTTCTTAACTCGTTGCGAACACCAAATTCGAATTGAACGAAAACCAGCCTTCCCCAGGCACTTATGTCTAACCTCACCGCACTCTCGGCATCTCTAGCTCTAGGAGCGCTTAGCTTGTTTGCATTGCCCGCTGAAGCACAAATTAGTGCCAGCACAGACCTTAGCGGCCGTCGTCTGTTTATCAACGCAGACCCGCCGGCAAAAATAAACCTGAGTGCCGCAAAGCACACGAATTTTTATCTGCCGCGCGAAGCTCCCTTCGCCGGACGCACGCATCCATCGGTGTACATGGATCGCGATGGTGTCGAAAAACTCGTGCGCGAGGCAGCCGACCGCCATCGTGTCGACCCCGCGTTAATCCGCGCAGTGATCCAGACGGAGTCCAACTGGAACCCCGCAGCTTACTCGAACAAGGGTGCCGGCGGTCTCATGCAGCTAATCCCCACCACGGCGCGCCGATTCGGCGTAAACGACGTCTTTAACCCGCAACAGAATATCGACGGCGGTGTTCATTATCTGAAGACCCTCTTGGACCGCTATAATGGCAACCTGGACTTGGCTCTAGCGGCGTACAATGCAGGTGAAGGCGCGGTCGACCGTGCCCATGGTATTCCGGCGTTTCGCGAGACTCGTAGTTACGTCCAGAAGGTGCAGAATGCTTACTTCCAGCCCGGTTCGGGACGTCTCTCAGATACTTGGCTGCGGCCACGTCCCATTCGACGGGAAACCGACTCGAACGGTAGAATTATTTTCAACAATGATTAAGACAAAGAGTCTTCTAACAGCGTAGTCTGTCGTTCGCGAGCGACCCGAAAATAAAATGCCGAGCGCGATTCCAACCGCCGCAAATGGTCTTAAAAAGATCTTCGCCCTCGTTTCGCCGTTTTTCATCTTGTTATGCTTTTACCAAACCTTAATCGCTCCTTCCGTCGCATCTCCTGCTGCGCCGACGGCCACCCTGAAGCGTCAAGCTGGCGCACAATTCCAGCGCGCTGAACAACAGCGGGCCACGTTAAATCTCAAACCTGTAGCCAAGCGAACGCTCGGCGATTATCGCCAGGTGGTTTCCAGCTATCGTCGCGTTTACCTGATCACGCCACGCGCCAACGAAGTGCCCGAGGCTTTAATGGCCATCGCCCAGCTCTACGCTGAAATGGGCGAACGGTTTGGCCGCAACTACTATCAGAACGCCGCAGACTCTTACCGTTTTCTCGTGCGTGAATATCCCTCCAGTCGCCACGCGCCTGACGCCATGCTTATCTGTGCGAAGCTTCAGCGCGATCAGCTTGCCGATTATGCTGGTGCTACCCAGACTTATAAGGATTTCCTGAAGCGCTTCCCACGCTCCCCAAGAAAGCGCGAAGCTCAAGAAGGTGTCGCGGAGTTGGCACTGCTGGAAAATAATGCCAAGCCCTCGCCTGACAAAGATAAAGCCAGCTCCGAGGCAGCCGCCGAAGTCGTTCTTCCTCGCGATGAATCCAGCGACGCCCTTCCACCTTCTTCCACAGCCCCTCACTCACCAAGAATCCCGCGGCTGCGCCGCATTCGCAGCGCCGTAACGGAAGACGCCACGCGAGTGACCATCGACCTGGAAGATGTCGTGCATTACAACTCCGGGCGCTTGGAAAATCCCGAACGTATTTTCTTTGATTTGCGTGAAGCGCGTCTCACTCCCGAAGTAGCTCGAGAAGTGACTCGCGAAAATGCCAACGTAGATGGCGACGTGCTCACCGCCATTCGTGCCGCTCAAAATCACACCGGCGTAGTCCGCATCGTCCTCAATATAAACCGTGTCAAGGAATACGTAGCCTCCATCTCACCGAATCCGCCGCAACTCTTGATCGATCTCTACAGAAAGCAGCCGCCTCCCGCAATTCTGAAAATCGCCCGTGCTTCTCATAATTCCTCGAATATCCACGAGACCACCGATCTCCGCGGGCCTGAGGCAGGCACCATTGGATCGGACAGTGATAGCAAGGGCGACACTCTAGTTCGTACACCGCAGCCGGCCGCCACTCTAAAAGTATCCAGGACCACCCCCAAACCCGACCTTGATCAGCCCGCGATCGCTCCCCAGCCGACCCACGACGGCCAATCCACGCTCACCCGCGCCCTCGGCCTCAAAATCGGACGCATCGTAATTGACGCTGGACACGGCGGCCATGACACCGGCACCATCGGCCCAACCGGCTTGATGGAGAAAGATTTGTGCCTGGATGTTGCCCTGCGCCTCGGCAAAATTATCAAGCAGCGCCTGCCCGGTGCGGAAGTCGTCTTCACCCGCTCCGATGATTCTTTTATCCCGCTTGAAGAACGCACCGCCATTGCCAATGAAGCGCACGCCGACCTTTTTATTTCCATACACGCAAACTCCAGCCAGGATCACGGCGCCCGCGGTATTGAAACTTATTATTTGAATTTGAAGGGCTCTCCCGAAGCCATGGAAGTGGCTGCGCGCGAAAATGCTGTTTCCAACGTAGGCATTCACGACTTGGAAGATCTCGTAAAAAAAATCGCCCGTAACGAAAAAATTGACGAATCCCGAGAGTTTGCCGAGGACATTCAAGCTTCCCTGTCCCAACGCGTACAAAAAGCCAACAAAACCGTCAAGAATCGTGGCGTCCGCAAAGCTCCATTCGTCGTGTTGATCGGCGCGGATATGCCTTCGATCCTCACGGAAATTTCTTTCCTCAGCAATCCCGCCGACGAACAGCTTCTCAAGCAACCTGAGAACCGCCAAAGAGTCGCCGAAGGCTTATATCAGGGCGTCGCCAGTTATTTGCAGAGTCTCAACAGCGTCACCTTCAACGGCCCCTCCAAACCCACAACTCCGCGCTCCACCAGCGCCAAGCTTGAACATTCACCCAACGCACAGTAAAGTTGCTGCATCTACTTAATTAGCCCCATGTCAACCCGCTCATTGCCGCCACGCCGACTGCTGCCCAGTTCGTTGGTGATTGCCCTTCTCTTGTTCGCGCCGGCTCTGCGCGCGGACACCGTTCTTCCGGCACACTTTGGCAAATGGATAGCAACGAATTCCGTTCAGCCACTCGCCATAGCTGCCAACGCCAAAGACGTACTTGCGGAATCTGGATTGGAAAGCGCGGAGGCGCGAGCGTATGCGAACGGCAATGCTGCCGTCACCATAACCACCTACCGTTTGCATGATTCCAGCGGCGCCTACGAAGCCTATACATTCTTTCAAGGACCAAAAAACAACTGTCCGCAGTCCAGCGAGCTGACGCCGTGTGTCGCGCCCGTCGATATTTCCTCCGAAAAAAGTCGCGTCGCGCTAGTTGGGAATATTTTGATCACCATCGACAACTCTGGTTCTCTGACCTCGGATGATCTGAATGCGCTGTCGAAACAAATAAACGCCAAAGCCGATAAAACTCCGTTACCGCCGATACCGAACTACCTGCCGACGCGTGACCGCATCCCCGGAACAGAAAAGTATGCTCTGGGACCAACCGCTTTTCGCGCTGCCTTGTCGACCCTTGACCGCGCGGAATACCGCGCATTATCCGACGTCGCTGGCTTTTCCTCCGGTGCCGAAGCCATTTTCGCGCAGTACCAAAACAATCGCGACGTCGCGGTGGTGCTGCTTATCGACTACCCGACCCCGCAACTCGCTGGTTTGCACTGGAAGCATCTCGAGCAGGCTCTCCCTCCTTCTGCAAACTCCGATAGAACTTCCATTGAACGCAAGGGCACACTCCTCGCCATCGTGCTCGCTCCGTCATCTCGCGGCTATGCCGCCCGCATTCGCGATGCTGTTAATTACGAAACGCAAGTGACTTGGAATGAGCCGACGCACACCATCACCGATCCCCCGATAACCACCGTGCTCGCCAAAATCATCATTGCCACTGGCGTTTTCATGTTGGTCGCCATTGTGTTTGGAGTGGCGTTTGGCGGCGTGCGCGTCCTGATGAAATCCCTCTTTCCCGGAAAGGTCTTCGATCGCCCCGAGCAAATGGACGTTCTGCAGTTAGGCCTATCCGGCAAACGCATCAATTCCCGCGATTTTTACTAAAAAAGATCTTACGAACCGTTAATTTTGCCCGTAACAAATAGTGCCCTGCTGCGTCTTATTAGACAGCCGCAACCTCGACTTGGTGACAGACTTACCGTGTCGTACACTTTTCGGTATATTTGACGGAGAAACGCCCAACCATGCCCGGTAGCGGCACGAAATTCCCATCGAATTCTGTCCGTTTGAAATTAGCCCTTTGCTCCACGTTTCCGCTACTGGCACTCGCAGCCGCTTGTCAAAAGGGTCCAGCGGGGGCGGCAGGACCTGCTATGCAGGCAATGCCCGTACAAGTGCATGTCGTTCAGGCGCAGAAAATCTCAGATAGCAGCGAATACCTCGCGATCCTGAAATCGCGCCACTCCGCCGTCATCAATCCCCAGGTGGAAGGGCAAATTACCAAAATTTTTGTGAAGTCCGGCGATCGCGTCAAACCTGGCACTCCGATCCTGCAGATAGATCCCCTGAAGCAGCAAGCCACTTTGGGAAGCCAGCAAGCCAGCCATGCGGCGCAGGAAGCCAACCTTCGCTATGCCCAGACGCAGCTTGAACGCGAACGCAAACTGTTTGAAGCCGGCGTTGTGAGCAAGCAGGAATTCGACAATGCCCAGACCGCCTACGACGCCGCTGTCGCGCAGCTCAAATCTCTCGGTGAGCAGGTTAATCAGCAGCAAGTCGAGTTGCACTACTACCGCGTGTCCGCCCCCATGGCTGGAATCATCGGCGACATTCCGGTGCGCGAAGGTGACCGTGTCGCGGTCACCACGCTGCTGACCACGGTGGATGAACCCGGCACGCTGGAGGCCTACATTTACGTCCCGGCGGAGCGCGGCAAAGATATTCACCTGGGCCTCCCAGTTCATTTGCTCGACGAATCCGGCAAGCCTGTCAGCGATGCGCGCATCACGTTCGTTTCTCCCGAAGTGGATAACGATACGCAAACCATCCTCGCCAAAGCCTCCATCGAAAATCCTAAAGGGCAACTGCGCGTGTCCCAGCAAATGCGCGCTCAAGTTGTGTGGAGCAATCACCAGGGTCCCGTCGTTCCAGTTCTATCGGTAACTCGAATCAATGGACGCTTCTTCGTCTTCCTAGCCGTAAAAGACGGCGCCAATACCGTCGCGCGTCAAAAAGGCCTGACCATCGGCGACACCGTCGGCAATGATTATGTCGTCTTGGACGGCTTAAAGCCCGGCGACCATCTCATCGTTTCCGGCACCCAATTTTTGCAGGATGGCATGCCCGTGGCGGAACAGATTCAGGATGCCGCCGCCACGCCCGCTCCGGACAAACTGGAAAAAGGTGCCGGGCGCTAGGCGCTCCGCCGCGACGATGCCTTTGCCAACTCACATCTCACGGAAGGCGGATCCCGCGTTTGTTCGTTGATTTCTTTATCAACCGCCCGGTATTCTCCACCGTTTGCGCCTTGATGATTATTCTTGGCGGCGCAATTTCCATTCCTTCTCTTCCCGTCGCGGAATTTCCAGACCTCGCGCCGCCGCAAGTAGTAGTTAGCAGCGGCTACATCGGCGCAAACGCGCAGACCGTGGAGTCCGCGGTCACAATCCCGCTGGAGCAGGCCATCAACGGCGTGCAAGGCATGAAGTACATCTCTTCCACCAGCGGCAATGACGGCACTAGTCAAATCACCGTAACTTTCGATGTGACCCGTGACGTAGACCTAGCCTCCGTCGATGTCCAGAATCGCGTCAACCAGGCCCTTGGCCGCTTACCAAACACCGTAAAAAACACTGGCGTCATCATCACCAAACAACTCGGCGGCTTCGTTTTCGGCGCAGGCGCGTATTCCCCGGATGGCACCTACGACAGTTTGTTCATCAGCAATTACATCGATCTTTACGTCAGAGATGCCGTCAAGCGCGTTCCGGGAGTCGGCGATGTATTCATTTTTGGAGAACGCAAATACGCCATGCGTTTGTGGCTCGATCCGGATCGCATGGCTCAGCGCGGGTTGTCTGCGACGAACGTGCTCAACGCGCTGCAAGAGCAAAACGTCCAAGTCGCCGCGGGCCAGGTTGGTCAACCTCCCGTGCCACTGGGACAAGCTTTTCAAATCAGCGTTCGCGCCATCGGCCGTCTCAGCGAGCCTTCAGAATTCGAAAATATCATTCTCAAGACCGGCACTAACGGCACCCTCGTCCGCTTGAAAGACGTCGGCCACGCCGAGCTGGGTGCCGAAGACTATGGAACCGTCCTCACCTTCGACGGCCACGAAGCCGTTGGCTTCGGCGTTACCCAACTTCCGGGCGCGAACGCGTTGGATGTCGATAGGCTCGCAAAACAGGAGTTGTTGCGGCTCTCCAAATCTTTTCCACCTGGTCTGAAGGCCGCCGTCGCTTTCGACACCACCACGGTTATCGGCGAATCCATTAGAGACGTGCTCGTCACCTTGCTCCAGGCCATCCTGCTGGTGGTCTTCGTCATTTTCATATTTCTTCAGGATTGGCGCAGCACCCTCATTCCCGCCGTCACCATCCCGGTCTCTCTTGTCGGCGCATTTATTTTCGTGAAGCTCCTCGGCTTCTCCATCAATACTCTGACGCTCTTCGGCATCACTCTCGCTACCGGACTGGTCGTCGATGACGCCATCGTGGTCATCGAAAACGTGGAGCGTCACATCGCCGAGGGCATCACCGAACCACACAACGCCGCTTCCGTAGCCATGAAAGAAGTGGCCGGCGCCGTAATCGCAACGTCCTTGGTTCTCGTCGCCGTCTTCGTGCCCGTCGCATTGTTCCCCGGCACGACCGGCATCCTCTTCCGCCAGTTCGCGCTGACCATCGCATTCTCCGTAGCCATTTCTGCTTTTAATGCGCTCACTCTGACCCCCGCGCTTTCCGCAATTTTGCTCGGCCATCACCGCGAACGTGCGCGGGGCCGTATCTTTAGAGCCTTCAATCGTGTCGTCGCATCCGGCACCAACGCCTACAGCAAAACCGTCCGGGGCGTCATCGGCTGGCGGTTCGCCGCCGTGCTCGTGTTCTTCGCGCTTCTCGGTGTTACTTACTGGATCTATCAGAAAGTTCCTCGCGGATTTATTCCCGAGGACGATCAGGGCTACATCATTATGATCGTCCAGTCTCCACAAGGCGCGTCGGTGGACTACACGAAAAATATCTGCACCCAGGTAGAAAAGGTGCTGGCCGGAGTTCACGAAGTCGACAGCATATTTTCTATCACCGGTTTCAGTTTCTCAGGCAGCGCTCCAAATCGTGGCATCGTTTTCGCGAGCCTCAAGCCCTTTGCAGAACGCAAAGGGGACGAGCACTCTTCTGCCGGCATTATTGAGCGGCTTCGACCGCAGTTGTTTGGCATTCCCGGAGCATTGGTAATTCCCTTCAATCCACCGGCGGTGCAGGGTTTGGGACAATTTGGCGGCTTTCAATTTGAGCTCGAAGATCTCGGTCGCAATTCTCTCCAGGGTATAGCTGATGCCGCTAATAAACTGGTCGGGGAAGGCAACAGCAGCAAAACATTGGCCGGCCTATTCACCAGCTTTACCGCCAACGACCCGCAATACCTCGTGCGCCTCGATCGCGAAAAAGCCAAAAGCCTTCAGGTTCCCCTTAATCAAATTACCGACGCGCTTCAGGTGTACATGGGCTCGGTGTACATAAATGATTTCGATTTCAACAATCGCTCTTACCGCGTTTACATTCAAGCCGACGGCCGTTTCCGCTCCAAGGCTAAAGACATCGACCAGTATTACGTGCGTTCCGACACTGGAAAAACGATTCCGCTCGATGACCTTGTCACTGTGGAGCAAACCGCGAATCCGCAGGTCGTCAGCCACTACAACCTTTTCAGATCGGCAGAAATAGATGGCTCTGCCGCACCCGGACGCAGTTCCGGAGATGGCATTACGGATATGGAAGCGCTGGCCAAAAAAAGCCTTCCCAATGGCATGACTTTCGAATGGAGCGGATTGTCTCTTGAAGAACTCCAATCTGGCGGCAAAGCCACAATCTTATTCGGACTTGGTCTGGTTGTGGTCTATCTCACGCTGGCCGCGCAATACGAAAGTTTCGTGCTGCCATTCATCGTGCTGCTGGCCGTTCCTGTCGCGCTGCTGGGCGCGATCGGCTTGCAAGCGCTGCGTGGATTACAGAATGATGTCTACTGCCAGATCGGTCTCGTGATGCTGATCGGTCTCGCCAGCAAGAACGCCATTTTGATTGTTGAATTTGCCGAGCAACTGCGCGCTCAGGGAATGTCCATCGTCGACGCCGCGGTCGAGGCCGCTCGGATACGTCTTCGCCCTATTCTGATGACGTCATTGGCTTTTATCTTGGGCGTTCTTCCGCTGGTTCTGGCTCAAGGCGCGGGAAGAGCAGGCCGCATCTCCGTGGGCACCACCGTGTTCGGCGGCATGTTGGCAGCCACGACGCTTAACCTGATCTTCATTCCCGTGCTATACGTAATTGTGAAAAGCATCGTGCCAGGCCGCATCGAAGCCAAAACAATTCCCGGCGCCACAGCAGTCATCCCCGAAGTGTAATTATGAGTCTGTGATTTTTGTTTCAGCGATTTGTAATTCTAGCAACTCACGTCGCAGCCTTTTAAACTGCAGCTATTTACTCGCAGGCAGGCTTGAGAAGTATTGATCGAGGCTCGCCTTAACTTCCTCCACGCATCTCTGAACGTTGTGGTCCAACGCTGCAACCATCGCCGGCACATCCTTGCCGCTCACCGGTTCATCGTGGTTGTAATAATGCGACCACACCGTCGCTCCAGATTTCACGTCTTTCAAGTCAAATTCCGCCGTTACTCGCGCCTGAAGTGGATCGCCGGCTACTTCTTTGAAATCGTACAGTCTTCCGTGCAAAACATAATCCGCGCGGCTGCTACTGCGCTGTAAAGAAACATCTCGGTAACGGCCCGAAGCCCGCAACTCTCTCAGCAACACTTCCTGAATCATCTCCGCTGGAGGTTCGGTCCAACGCTGGAATTCGTACGTGCCCATTCGCATCGTACCCGCGCTATACACGATGCGATCTTCGCGATAGAGATGCGAAGCCACCAGCGGTCCCAGCGCCAGAGAAACTCCCGACGCGTTCGGCTCCGCATGTGCTGTCTGGGTCGGTACTGTCAGTTGATAATATTGCATCGGATGCGCCCCGCCGCATCCGGTCATTCCGCTGACCGTAATTGCCAAAACACAACTCGCGGCTTTTACGTTGTGCCAACGAAAAACATTTCGCCAGTTCGCTTTTGCATCCCGGCCGATTGAACCAAGAGTCACGGTGTTCATTGTCGCTCACCCGTCTTGTGTTCACGAGGAGTAGCGGCCCGCAGCAGCGTGTACGGCTTGTTCCTGATCGTCTTCGTGAATTCTTTCAAGTTCTCGCTCGCATCCCGGAAGTTTCCCAGCATTTCATCGATATTCTCGGAGTTCACGTCCAGCGTCTGATCGATTCGCCCAGTCAGATCGGTAACATTGGTCAGCGACTTCCTCAGTTCCAGCACCGCCTGGCGAACGTCCGCGCGATTTTCTCCAATCAAGCCATCCACGTGGTCCAATGTCTTGTTGGCTTCCGCCGAGGTCTTGCGCAAATCTTCAAGCAGCGGCCCCAACTTCTCGCTGCTCGCATTCAAATGCCCGATGGTGGATTTTATCGCCGGCCGATTCTCCGCCAGCATCTGATGGGCTTGCGCGAATGTCCCCGACAGATTCGAGCGATTCTCGTCGTTCAAGAGATCGTTGACTCGCGCGATCGTAACCTTCAGCTCCGTGGCGCGCTCATTCAATGTGTGCAACAGCTGCTGTGCCTCGGGAGCCAGATCATTAATCCGTTCCGTGATGGCATTCAAATCCAGATACCGGTCCGCCGTCAGTGTCGCGCCATCCTTCGCCAACGCAGCCTGAGGACTTCCCGGCACGATCTCCAGATGGTTGTCGCCCAGCGGACTCATACTCATGATCCTGACATGGCTATCCGTCTTGACCGGTAAATCGGATTGCACCGCCAGCGTGATCTCTATGTTCGCGGGATTTTGTGGATCGATGTTTAACTTCGCTACGCGACCGACTTTCGGCCCGCCCGCGTAGCGCACGGTTGAGCCCACCTCCAAACCCCCGGCAAACGGAAAGAATGCGCGGAACGATTTAGCCGTTCGCCCAAAAGCGCCGGTGATGCCGAATACCGTCGCGATCAAGACCGCTGCCGCGACAATTACAAATAATCCCACCAGCGCTTGTTCCCGTCTTGGCTCCATCACGCACTCCTCTTGGCGACCGCACCCCGGCTGTGACCCGATTGCTTGGTCAACATCTGCAAATAATCCATTTCCCGCGCCACTTCCGGTTCCGGCACCCGATCCAGAAATTGTCGAAGCCGCGGTTGCGTACTTTTCCTCATTTGCTCGACCGTTCCGATGGCCTCAACATTTCCTTTGTCAATCAGTACCATGCGGTCCGCAATCAGAAAGGCGCTGGCTAGCTCGTGGGTGACGACGATAATAGTCATCTTGAATGCCCGCTTCAATTCCAAAATTAATTGATCGATGCCCGCTGCGATGATTGGATCGAGTCCCGCCGACGGCTCATCGAAAAACAACATTTCTGGATCCATCGCTAAAGCGCGCGCCACCGCAGCCCGCTTTTTCATGCCACCGCTCAGCTCCGAAGGTTTGTAGTCTTCAAACCCCGCCAGCCCAACCTGTTCCAGTTTGAGCCGCAACATAATCTCGATCGTGGAATCTTCCAGCTTGGTGTGTTCCCGCAGCGGCAGCGCCACGTTCTCGCCCACGGTCATAGACCCGAACAACGCGCTGCCTTGAAAAGACATTCCCAGTTTCTTGCGGATATCGTCCATGTCTTCAGAAGAAGCGGTGGCTATATTCTTGCCTCTGATAATAACCTCTCCGCTGCTCGGCCTTTCCAGACCCACTAACGTCCGCAGCAGCGTGCTCTTCCCGGATCCAGAGCCGCCCAGAATCACCATCGTTTCGCCGCGCATCACATCGAAGCTTACCCCATGCAATATTTCCCGCTCGCCATAACTTACCCGCAGATCCCGCAACGAAATCATCACTTCCGGAGAAATGTTGTAGTCTTCTAATTCTTCGATCATGAAAGAATTCCTAACTAACCTTCACTTACAAAAAAGAACAGCGCCGTGAATATCAAATCCACGACCACAACTAAAAAAATGGACATAACTACCGCCCTGGTGGTCGAACGACCAACTTGTTCCGGGCCCGCTCCCGTTGCCAGTCCTTCGTGACAACCCACCGCCGTAATCGTCATGCCAAACATCACACTCTTTACCAGTCCGCTGATAATGTCACGGAGGAAGAGTGCGTCCACGGAGGCCTGGATATAGCGAACAAAAGTGAAGTCTGCCTGCGCTACACCAAACAGCGCGCCACCCAATATGCCCATAAAGTTCGCCCAAATGGTCAGGCAGGGCAGCATGACGATCATGGCCAGAAACTTCGGTGTGACCAAAAAGTGGATGGGATTGACGGCCATGGTTTCGAGCGCATCAATTTCTTCCGTGACTTTCATCGTGCCGATTTCCGCCGCAAATGCTGATCCCGACCTCCCGATCACCACAATTGCGGTTATCAAGGGACCCAGCTCGCGCGTCATTGAAATCGCCACAGCGTTCGCCACGAAGTTGATTGCGCCGAATTTTTTTAATTCGTAAGCGCTTTGAAGAGCCAGAATCAGTCCGATAAAAAATGTGATTAGCGAAAGGATAGGCAAGGCGCGGACGCCAACATCCAGAGCCTGCGAAATAGCCCGCTGCACACGCACGGGCTTTCCTTGGAACGGAGCGATAAACGTGTAGTACGCGGCTTTGCCGCCGAGATCCGCTAGCGAGCCCAGGTACTCCAGGCCACCGATGACACCTGCACCGATTTGGGAAACGAACGCCAAGAGCCCTCGATCTTCGGTCCCACTTCCCGGCGAGTCTAAGCCAAAGCCTGTTGTTCGTTATCGAATACTTCAAAAATCTTTATCAATCGTGAAAGCTGCAACACTTCTCTCGCCGAAGGGCTCAACCCGTACAGAATGAAACGCAGTCCCTGGTCGCGCGCGGCCTTCAATCCTTCTACTAGCGAAGCCACACCCGAGCTGTCGATATAGCGCACGCCCGTTAGATTCAGAATCACGCGCGGCGTCTTGGTTTCCTTCAGTTCTTTCAGTAATATTTTTCGCAACTCGGGAGAGTTGGCGAGATCGATGTGTCCTGTGATGTCGAAAATTGTGACCTGGTCTAACCGGCGAGCGGCAATCTGCAAAGTTACTCTCCTTGGGATTTCTGACCTTTTCCAACCGCACTAAAATATTTCACCAGCCGCAGCCGGTTCACCCCGTCTTTGTGACTGTGCTCCATCACATCCATGCTGTCGCGAATGAAATGCAATCCCAGTCCTCCGGGCTTAACCTCGTCCAGGGACCGGGCGGTCAGTTTTTTTTGATCGAAAGGCAGACCTTGATCGAGCAACTCGATTTCCAGACCCTCGCGGTGTATCCCGTTTACCATGCCTGAGACTCGCTTGCAAGACACGTCGATGCGCTTGTCCGCGCTGCTTCCGTAAGCATGACGCATCACATTGGCCACCGCTTCATCCACCGCACGCGTTATGGAACGGCATTCCGGAGGTGAAAACCCACTCACTTCCGTCAATCGTTCTATCGCAGCGCGCAGGACGTAAAGCAGTTGTGGATCGCTCACTAACGTCAGGTCCAATAGCAGCCCGCTGTTGTGCAATCGCTCAGCTCCTGCGATTCCGCGAGCATCTTATACTCGCGTCATTTCTGTAACACCTTGGAAATCAGGGAACTACGGCAGACACAATCGTGCATACCGCGTCAAAAGTCAATGCCATCTCAATGCCCCCCCGGTTCCCCGGGCAAAGGAGCGCCCACGCTAACCACTCCCGGGCTTCAATCCCTGGCCCCACTCCTTACAATGATCGGAAAAAAGTCGTATTCATTTCTGATCGACGCCACCGAAAGTACATAATTTAGAATCCTAGTAGTTGTTTCACAGGAGCCTTGAGCGTGTCACTGCGAATCGAAGACTACGGCATGATCGGCGATTGCCACACCGCTGCGTTGGTATCTCGGGAAGGTTCTATTGATTGGCTCTGCCTTCCTAGTTTCGATTCCGCCGCGTGCTTCGCCGCACTCCTGGGCACCGCTGAACATGGCTACTGGCTGATAACGCCCGACTGCCCAATCAAGCGTATCCATCGCCGCTATCGCGAAGACACCCTAATTCTGGAAACGACTTTTGAAACAGAAGTCGGCGCCGTAATGCTCGTCGATTGCATGACGCCCACCACAAACACTCCTGATCTCTTGCGCCAGGTTGTTGGGCTAAGCGGCAAAGTACCCATGAAGATGGCATTGGCAATTCGCTTTGATTATGGATCAATCGTCCCATGGGTGCACAAATCAGATGAGGGTATCATCGCCATCGCCGGACCTGACACTGTCCGCTTGCGCACCCCTGTCGAACTTTGCGGCGAGAATTTTCATACCACGTCCAAGTTCACGGTTTCTGCCGGGCAGAAAATTCCATTCGAGATTTGTTGGTATGCGTCGCATCGAGATGAGCCGCAGTTTCTTGACTTCGAAAAAAACATCGCCGACACCGAAAAATGGTGGCGCGAATGGACCGGACGTTGCACCTTCGCGGGGCCATCGAAAGCTGCCGTGATCCGCTCGCTCATCACTTTGAAGGCTCTCACTTACGCGCCCACAGGTGCCATCGTCGCTTCGCCCACGACTTCCCTTCCAGAGCTCATCGGCGGCGTGCGCAACTGGGATTACCGCTTCTGCTGGGTGCGTGATGCCACGCTTTCTCTTCACGCGCTGATTATCGCCGGATATCTGGATGAAGCACGGGACTGGCGCGAGTGGATCTTCCGCGCGGTTGCCGGCAAGCCCTCCGAGCTCAACATCGTTTATGGCTTGCGCGGCGAACGCCGTCTAACAGAATTAGAACTTCCGTGGCTTCCGGGCTACGAAAATTCCGCTCCCGTGCGGACCGGCAACGCCGCTTACAGCCAACTCCAACTCGATGTCTACGGCGAAATCATCGACACTCTGTATTTATGTCGCCAGGCCGACATTCAGCCCGGCAAGGATATATCTCCCGGAATTGGACGGGCCCTCCTCGACCACTTGGAAACCTCATGGGAAGAGCCTGACGACGGAATCTGGGAAGTTCGCGGGCCTCGTAGACACTTTACGCATTCAAAAATGATGGCTTGGGTAGCAATAGATCGCGCCGTAAAGAGTGCCGAACAGGGCTGGGTGCCCGATCCTCCTATCGAAAAGTGGCGGAATCTTCGCGACAGAATTCATGCGGAAGTCTGCGCTAACGGTTTCGATGCGGAGTTGAATTCCTTCGTGCAGTTTTATGGCTCGAAACATCTCGATGCCAGCTTATTGATGATGGCCATTGTCGGCTTTCTTCCGCCAAACGATCCGCGCCTTCGCGGCACGGTTGAGGCCATTGAAAGAAATCTGCTTTCCAAAGATGGTTTTGTTAATCGCTATACTCTCGACCCTGCGGTTGATGGCATACCGCACGGCGAGGCCGCCTTTCTTCCCTGCACTTTCTGGCTGGCCGATAATTACGCCTTCCAGGGACGTCTCAAGGAAGCGCGCGCAGTCTTTGACCGCGTATTAGCAATTCGCAATGATCTCGGCTTACTGTCCGAAGAATACGATCCCGTGGACCGCCGGCTGCTTGGCAATTTCCCACAAGCATTTTCGCATTTCGGCATGGTCAATACCGCATACAACCTCGAAGGAAAGACGGGTGCGAATGCTTCCGGCGGCTCGCCAGGCACAAAATTAAAGTAAGATCCCGTCAATACGAGGCTTAAAAATAAAATTCGCGAAGTGGTCTAGGAAACTTTTGCTCCTGGCTGCTTCGTCGCCCGTTCACATCGAAGGGATCCAGAAAAACCATACTGTCTGAACTCCGCGATGGCCGATCGCATTTTAGTTGATCGTATTTTAATTGTTTCAGTTTTGTAACTTGTGCTCCTGCGGATTCCGCGCTTCAATTGTCAGTCGCATTTGCTGCGTGCCGTTTCCATCCATCACGGTTCGCTGGAGGCCGCTTGTCCGCTGGAATAAAATTTATCTTTCTGCTTCTCTGTCCCATTCTTTTTGTCGAAGTCAGCGCGAGCCAGGAACAGGAGCGCACGCATCTCCCAACCAGCAAAGCGGTGATCAAGCCGACTCCCGGCGCACCGCAACGTACCAACGGCTTTCCGGAAACTATCGCGTTGAGTCCGGATGGGCGGTACGCCGCGTTGCTGAACAATGGATTCGGCACCGCCGAATCGGGCATGAAGCAGTCCGTCGCCATTCTGGATCTGCAAACAAACCAGGTCACGGATTTCCCGGAAGACCGGCTTGGCGAAGACGCGCACCAAAGTTATTTTCTTGGCTTGGCTTTTGGCTCCGATGGCACGCACCTCTACGCTTCCGTTGGCTCGATCAGCGATCCCACCGGCGAACATACCGGGAATACCGGCAATGGCATTGCGGTGTACCGCTTCGAGCAAGGAAAACTTGCTGCCGATCGTTTTATAAAAATATCTTTGCAGCCGGTTCCGTCGGGCACGCACGTCGCTCGCGGCTTGGGCAAACTCCCTGCATCGCGCGCAATCCCGTATCCAGCCGGGCTGACAGTTATTTCCGGGACAGCGGACAAAAAAGACCAGCTGCTGGTGGCCAACAATCTATCGGACAACGTGGTCCTGCTCGATTCGGAATCCGGAAAGGAGTTGGCGCAATTCGATCTAAGCACGTATCGTTTCATGCCTTCCTCTTTTCCCTACACCGTCGTGGCGACTCGCGATGGCCACCGCGCGTGGTGCAGTCTGTGGAACGCTTCGCAGGTCGCCGAGCTTGATCTGGTCCGCAAAACTGTTGTTCGGCGTATCCCGTTGCTGGTGCCAAAAAGCTCCGTCGCTCCCGGTTCGCATCCCACCGCGATGCTTCTTTCTCCAGATGAAAAATTCCTGTACGTAGCTTTGGCCAACGCCGATTCCGTTGCCGCCATCGACACGCGTAGCGACAAAGTTCAAGCGTTTTTCTCGACGCACCTTCCGAAACAGGAATTCTCTGGCAATGAAACAGACGCTCTAGCGCAGAGTAAAGACGGAAAGCGCCTGTTCGCGGCGAGCGCAGCGACGGATTCCGTTGCGGTGTTCGACACCACAACATTGGCTGACGACCATCGGCATAACGGCGCGCAACTTCCAGCCATGGGCTTCATTCCCACTGAGTGGTACACGCTGGCCGTCGCCGTCGCAGACAACGATTTGCTCATCGCGACCGGCAAAGGCCTCGGCAGCGGTCCGAATGCGACCGATATATCCAAGGTGCCGTCCAAGCGCAGGAGGCTGCACCCCTACATCCCAACTTTGCTGCACGGATCGATCGCTCGTATCAAGCTGGAAGACATCGCAAACAATCTGCCGGCGTTTACGCGTGTGGCACAGGAACAAATGCAACTCTTGGCCGATCCAACTGCGCTGCCGTTTCACGATGGCGCGAATCCCATTCATCACGTGATTTACATCATCAAAGAAAACCGCACCTACGACCAGATTTTCGGCGACCTTAGAGTAGGCAACGGCGATCCGTCGCTCACTCTGTACGGCGTGGACATCACGCCCAATGAACACAAGCTGGCGTTGCAATTTGGCGTGCTCGACAATTTTTACGATTCCGGCGAAGTTTCCGGCGACGGCCACATGTGGTCCACGGCGGCAATTGCCGGCGACTACAACGAGAAAACCTGGCAGATCGCCTATCGCAGCCGCGAGCGCACTTACGACTTCGAAGGTCTGGTCGCCGACGAATATCCGCTGGAGCACAACGAACCGGACGTTAATGAGCCCGGGACTGGATATTTGTGGGGCAACGTGGCGCGCCACGGATTGAGCTATCGTCACTACGGCGAATTCGTGGCCAGTGAATGGTGTGGAGATACGGTCGCTGCCAACGCATCGCCAACGGAAGGCACACCATCTCCAGCAGGTGGTCCGTGCGCGCGCAAGGCGATAAAGCATGGAGAGCCGCTGCCGGCGAGCGTTGGCGAAGCGAACGGAAAGCCTAGTCCTTATCCCTGGCCGATCCCAGTGCTCCGACGCGATGTTGCGACAAAAGCGGAATTGCGCGGCCATTTCGATCCGCGCTTCGCGGATTTCAAAATTGATTATCCAGACCAGCTGCGCGTGGATGAATTTTTGCGCGAATTCGACGGCTTTGTGCGGGCGCGGAAAGCGAATACCAAAGCGCAGGAATTGCCGAGTTACGTGTTGTTGCGTTTGCCTAACGATCACACGAGCGGCACGCGGCCGGGCTTTCCGACGCCATCGGCCTCGGTGGCGGACAACGATCTCGCGGTGGGCCGCGTTGTGGATGCGGTGTCGCACAGTCCTTACTGGGATGACACGGCAATTTTCATCGTGGAAGATGACGCGCAGGACGGCGCGGATCACGTGGACGCGCATCGCAGCATCGCGCTGGTGATCAGCAAATACGCGCCGGGGTCGGCGGAACATCCTTATGTGGAGCACGATTTCTTCACCACGGTAAGCCTGATTCGCACCATGGAGGCGCTGTTGGGCTTGCCACCGATGAATCATAACGACGCGTATGCTCCGATCATCTCGGGGCTGTTTTCGGGCACAGCCACGCAACAGCCCTTCGATGCGGATGACAGCAACCTGCGCAACGGGCTCATCTTCAAGAGCAATGCCCCGACCGCGCCGGGGGCGAAGGCGTCGGCAGCGATGAATTGGCGCCATGCGGACGAGGCCAACAACGAGGTGTTGAATTCGATCCTCTGGCGCGACCGCAAGGGCGACGTTCCGATGCCTCCATCCCAGCACACGGTATTTCCGGCGGCCTCGGGGGAACGGTAAACCGGGTATACCTGGCGCGCTCGAACTGAATGGAATAGGATGAAGATGAAAAAGTATGGCAGGTTCGATGAATACTTCGCCGATCAGTCGCCTAAGAACCGCTCGATAATCCGGACCTTGCGCACGTTCGTGAAGCGCGTCGCGCCCGGACTCCAGGAATCAGTGAAGTGGGGCAACGGCTGTTGGGTGATGGGGAGTGTACCGGTCGCCTACGTCTACTCGGCGCCGGACTACGTCCAGTTTGGCTTCTTCCGCGGCTCTGGCTTGAAGGATCCGCAGCGGATCCTCGAAGGCAAAGGCCAGTACGTGCGGCATATCAAGGTGCGCAAAGCCTCCGACATCGACGAGGACGCGTTCAGGGTGCTCTTACGGCAAGCGGCGCGCTAACGCTAATCTATCGTACCCGCGGCGCTCGCAGCCCGTCCTCAGGGCTGGATGTCGCGATGAATGATGCCTTTGGCGTGAGCGGCGTCGAGCGCATCGGCGATCTGAACTCCCAAATCCAGCACCAGCTCTATCGGCATGGGCTTTCCGCTGATCCGACGCTTGAGCGTCTGACCGTCGAGGAACTCCATGGCCAGGAACGGCCGATCATCCTGCTGCCCAATTTCATGAATTGTGCAGATGTTGAGATGATTGAGAGCCGAAGCGGCGCGGGCTTCGCGCCGGAAGCGTTCGAGTGCTTGCGGGTCATTCGCGAGTTCGTCCGGCAGAAATTTCAGTGCGACATGACGCCCGAGACTGAGATTTTCGGCCTTGTAAACAATACCCATCCCGCCGCCGCCGACTTTTTCCAGAATGCGGTAGTGCGAGATGGTCTGGCCAATCATGAGTGCCGCAGGAACTCCGGGTGGCCGTATGTTAGGGTGCTATTAAACGCAAGTCAAAGCCTTATGGTGTTCAAGGCGAAAGCGATAGTTCTCGACGAGTTGTCGGCTTAACTGGCCAATCGTGATGCCCGCACGAGCTTAACTCCTGCGCAATCTAGAATTTGAAGGTGCGTGCACAGATTGGGCCAGTTAAGCCGAAAATAACCGGCCAAACTGTTTGATTCAATGACACTTACGGTGTCAAACAGTGTGGACCGGTTATTTTTAGCAATCCGGAACTAATCCAAATGCTTTTCTAGGCAGATCGGTAACGAGACGTCGTCAGGAAATCAAGCGCTGGCGAGATGCGCGTTTCTTGGTACCAATGCGACGGACGAACCGATAACTTCGGGCTTGCCCGTCAACCGCCCGCCCGGTCAACCCCGAAGCCCAAGACGCGTATCTGAAGGGCCTCTATTATTACAGTGCCGGCCACGACGAGGAGGCTCGCCCCAAATATGACCAACTCCTGAAAAGCAGCATTCAGTACTTTTCGCAGGCTACCCAGATAGACCCGAATTACGCCCAGGCGTACGCTGGAATGGCCGTTGCCTATCTTTGGCAAGCTGGCTCTGACAGGAAAGTCAATTTGAAGGCGAGGGAAGCGGCTGGCAAAGCTTTGCAAATAGACGACGCCCTCGGCGAGGCGCACTACGTGCTGGGCTGGGTGGCCTATTTCTACGATTGGAATTGGTCGGACGCCGAGAAGGAATTCCGGCAAGCGATCGAGCTAAACCCCAGCTTCGGAGAGGCACATTACGGATATGCGCTCTATTTGAATGCAGCCGGGCGACATGACGAGGCGATTGCGGAAATTCAAAGAGCCCTGGAGGTCGATCCAATCGTTTTTATTCAGAAAGTAGACGCCGGAAGCATTTACGCTTGCGCTGGCCAGTACGACCGGGCGATTAAACACTTGCAGGATGCTTCCGATCTCAAACCCAACGATGTTCACGTACACGACGTCCTGGCCGACATCTACTTGTATAAAGAAATGCAAGCGGAGAGCGCGGCCGAATACCGGAAGGCCGCTCAGCTAAACGGCGACCCTGCTGGCCGCCGGCTCGCATTGACCGCGGCCGACGCTGTGAGCGGCAATCGAACGAAGGCCAGCGCTATTCTAAGCGACCTCGCGAATCTACCTGAGCAGTACGTTGATTGGCCGGTGCACTTGGCAAGGCAATACGCTTCGCTTGGTGAAAAGAATCTGGCAATGGCCTGGCTGGAGAAAGCCTACACAGAACACTCCTATGCACTTCTGGAGATTCGCTGCGCACGCGAATTCGATGTGCTCCAGTCCGATCCGCGATTCCAGGATTTGCTCCGCCGGATGAATTTTCCCGCAATGAGCTCACGTCGGCAAACGGCCGATCAGAATCGAGCCCCATAAACGCGCATCATGAAAATGCTTGAGGGACCGTCGCGATGGCCCGAAACCACTTTGCCGTATAGCCGGCCACGCGTAGAAGTGACCTCCTTCGCAGCCGATTAGCGGCGCCTTTTGGGATTGTGCCCGGATCACGGGCAAACTGGAAGTCATCGGTTCGTCCACAGTATTAGTACCGAGAAACGCGCTTGTGGTCATTAATAAAAGCCAGTCGGATTTTCTCTACCCAGAAGTAATTTTCGGACCCGGTCACCAAGTCCCGATGAGTCGGCGTCGAAGCTTTGCTGCGGCGTCCTCCGAGTCCATACCTATCACAGCTGCTCCCCAGCACGCGTTACTGGGCGTCTAATTACCTAGTGACATACTCGGCCGTCCATGTATTAAGTTCAATTCAAAAAGGATGCTCCACCCGCCATCCGACAAACTTCGTTGGTGCCGATGAAACGGGTCTCCCAGTCGACGCCGAAGCCATCCGTCCCAAGCCAGAGTGGCGTGATGGAATGCAGACTCTTCCTGTAGGTGCGAGAAACATTGAACTCCTTCCCTCCCTTGATGCGCACAACATATTCACCTGTGGTCCAAGGATGGATCTCTTCGACAAGCGAAGCGTTGATTAGCACGGAGCGATGAATGCGGACAAATCCTATGGTTGGAGTTTTTCCGCGACGGTGGACAGAGACTCGCGCAGAAGGTCAGAACCCGACATCCGCTGGAGCAAGACGTAGTTACCGTGAGCCTCGACCATAATGACATCGGCAGTATCAATAAATAGAATCCTACCTTTAGCCTTGATCGCGATTTTGGACGGCAATGTCAGCTTTTCTTCGGCCCGAGGGAGAAGATCATCGGTTCGAGTCTGAGTTCTTTCATGCACGCGGATGGTTTTCATTTGGCAGAGCGTCCGCCAGAACCAAAGCAGCTCCGCTGAAGAGTAAAGTATCGGCGAAATAGTTGAGGCCGTTGCCAATGTCAGAGGGAATGGCGACTACAATGGGCAGGTAAAGAAAAAGGCATAGCAGGAAAATCATGATGCCTAGATATGTTGCTGCCAGGCGTGCTTTCTTATTGATGATGATGCTTACTCCCGCCGCGAAAAGGACCACGCCCGGAATATAGGCCCATAGCGAGCCCACTGGAACCCAAGCAGGCGTGAGCTTTTGGAGCGGAACGCCGGGCGCGAACTCGGGATGCAGAAAGTGCTCGACACCGAAGAATACCGTTGGTACGCCCAGAAAGAAGCGCCCCAGGGTTACGAGGCGCGGGGCGCGGTCTGCGAGCCGCCCCTTCGTCTGAGCGCCGGCCCAAGCGAGAGCGCTGCCACTAAAGGCTAGATCTCTGAGACCAACTGCCCAGGCAAATCGATCGCCGGGATTGCCCGCTATCCTGGGGATGCTGATCAACACGACAAACAGGAAAATCATGATTCCCCAAAGCAGTGCCGCTAGTTGGGCGTGTTTCTTGACAGTAATGGCCAGCGCCGCGGCAATGTGAGCAACGCCGACCAGAAGGACCCAAAATAAGTGCGCAGGAATCCACGAGGGCACCGCAGGCGCTAGGAATCTGGCGGACGCAAAGTGCTCCCCACCGAAGACCGCCATGGGTATGGTGAAGAACAAACGGCCGAAAGGCATGATCTTGTCCAGCCCGCGTACTTGCGGCAATTCGTGTTTGATGATTATTGGGAGGCCGATTGCCAGCACGGTGACTCCGGCGAAGTATGGCCAAAACACCGGCCCGGGAATCCCGAAAGCTACGAGCACAGCCGCCATCTGTGCGTGAATGAATTGTTGGAGTTCATACTGCAATATTTGCATTCAGAACCTTTGGCCGTCTGCCGATTTTCGAGGCACAGCGTCTGTCCTTGGACAAACATATCCTCGAATTGACGAAAGACGGATCGGTAAGTGCTTCCTCTTCGAGTCCACGCGGCATATCCGCGCGAGCCGCGCACCAGAACTTGTGGTTGTGTCCACTCTCTCCTTCTTATCACGGCACGACTTCTCGTCAAGGATTCATCTTGGGCTTTGGCTGCGTGTCGGTAGTGGAAATCCCCGACGCTGTGCGCCGGCTGCGTGCCGTTCTCACTTCCGACCGAACGCGATGACGAATAGCAAACCATCCGACTAACTGCGGTTTCACCCGAATCTGCGACTGGCACCAAACCATAAGAAGTGTCCTCAATCAGCGCGTGTAGCTCGGAAGAATGAGCGGATATCCTCCTCCAACATTTCCGGCTCTTCGAGCGCTGCGAAATGGCCCCCACGGGGCATTTCCGTCCAGTGCTGGACATTGAATCCGCGCTCGACCCAGCGCTTGGGAGCTAACGGGGCTTCTTTCGGAAAACGGGCGATCCCGCACGGGACTGTGACGTAATCACCTTTCTGGAAGCGAAGAGGAGTGGTGCGGTAATCCTCATAATAGAGTCGGCATGAGGAATGGATCGTTTGCGTCATCCAGTATAGTGTTACGTTGCTTGACAGCTCATCCTTGGTGAAGCTGCGTGCGATGTCGCCGTCACTGTCGCTCCAGTCACGGAACTTTTCGAGTATCCAAGCTGCCAGTCCCGCCGGAGAATCCGTTAAGCCGTAAGAAACCGTTTGTGGAGTGGTTTTCTGAATATGGTCGTACGCCCCGCTCTTTTCATACCAGCGACTCGCTTCATTCAGGAACGCTTGTTCGACCTCAGACAGAACGGTGCCGGGCTCCAGATACGGCTTATACGGTGGGATGGTGTTGAGATGAATCCCGATGACTCGCTCAGGATGGCGCAACCCCAGAAGGGTGGTCACATCCGCACCCCAGTCTGCTCCTTGTGCTGCGAGCCGCTCGTAGCCCAGCTCCTTCATGAGCTCCATCCATATTTCGGCGATGCGAAGTGTGTCTACTCCAGATTCAGTGGGGCGGTCTGAGAAACCGAATCGAGGAAGAGAGGGCACAATCACATCAAACGCGTCGGCTGAGTTTCCGCCGTGACTTGCGGGGTCGGCCAACATGGGAATTACTTTCAGCATTTCCAGAAAGGAGCCCGGCCAGCCATGGGTGAGAATCAGTGGAATTGGCGCCGGCCCTTTGCCGCCCTCGTGGATGAAATGGATGCCTACACCTCGCGCACTTGGCGACGAGTAGCGATAGTGGTTGAAGGCGGACATTTTCTCAATCTGCCGCTTCCAATCAAACTCATCGTTCCAGTATTGGCAAATCTCTTTCATGTAGTCGGGACTTACCCCGTAATCCCACTGTGAACCTGGAATCTGGTCCGGCCATCGCGTCCGCGCCAGCCTCTGGCGAAGATCTTCGACTGCCGCTTCCGAGTACGGGATATCAAATCTTTGAATTGTCATTTCGTGTCACGCAATTCCTAAATCAAACTTGCGAAAAACGCTGCAATGTCGCGCGAGAGAGCCACTGGCTCTTCCATGGGTGCGAAATGCCCACCGCGCTCCATGGGTGTCCACCTCTGGACGTTATATAGGCGCTCAGCCCACTCGCGCGGTGCATCTCCTTCGAAGGCGTATTGAGATGTGAAGTTGGCGATGGCAGTAGGCGAGCGGACGAAGTCTTCCGGTCCAAGCGTAATCCCGTGCCAGCGGTTATCGAAATAGTCGCGCATGGAGCTCGTAATCGCCCCAGTGACCCAGTACAGCGTCAGGAGCGTCAGCAAGAAATCACGTGGAATGCGCCCCTCGAGGTCGCCTTGACAGTCGCTCCAAGATCTCCATTTCTCAGCAATCCATGCGGCCAGTCCGGCCGGAGAGTCGTTGAGTGCATACCCGAGTGTCTGCGGTTTTGTTGACTGGATCGCTTTGTAGCCGCCTTCAGATTGCAACCACAGGTCGGAAGTCTCGATATACGCTTTTTCCGCGGGCGATAACGCCCGTGATCCGGGACCAATGTAAGGGGCAAGCTCCAGATTAGTCAGGTGGATTCCGATGATTGAATCTGGCCTGTCGAGTGCCATCAGCGTGGCAACACCGGCGCCAAAGTCACCGCCGCCAGACCCATAACGCTCATATTCGAGTTCGGTCATGAGCCAGTGCCAGAGTGCCGACACAGTTCGATAATTCACACCGACACGCTTCGGGCGCTCTGAGAAACCGTAGCCCGGTAGTGATGGGATGACCAGGTCGAATGCGGGGCCGTCGATGCCGTGTCGGACCGGATCCGTGAGTAGTGGCACGAGTGGAAGATACTCCAGGAACGCGCTGGGCCAACCGTGGGTTAGTATCAACGGAATCCCACCACCGCCTCGCGCTCGTGCATGGACGAAATGGATCCAAACGCCATCTATCTCGATGCGGAACTGCGCGAGTTCCCCGAGTCTTTGCTCCTGAGCGCGCCAGTCGAATTCCTCGGCCCAATAGTCCATCAAATTCCGCAGCCATTCGAGATCCGTCCCCTGCGACCATGGAGCGCCAGGTGCGCTATCAGGCCAACGCGTGTTCCGAATGCGTGTCTTAAGATCGGAGAGGACCTGCTCAGCAACCGCTACCTTGAAGGGCTCTATACGCAATCTCAGAATCCTCTGAGTAAAAGAGATAGATTCCAACTCAGCATATTCGAATCTAGCCCAAAAGCATCGCGTTTACGCTAAGCGCATTCTTGCTTTGCCTGCATCGGGACAGATGGGTCGTTATCGGTTATTTTTTTGGGGGGCGGCGTGTCTGGCTACTATTGTTGCGGTTGAGTGTGGTGCATCATACTGCGTAGCGTCGTGAGGAGTGACGATTCATTTTGCGGCCCAAATCGAAAAGTCTGGTTTATCTCACCTAATGGCCATGCTTAACCCGGATGAGAAACTGGAAAACGTCCCGTCTCTCCCTGTCGATCGGCCAGCCTTTCTCTCCCAACCTTGAGGATGTTGCTGATTTAGTGTCGGCCAGCGCCGTGACCATGACCACCGTGACCACCACCGTGGTGACCATGACCACCGCCGTGACCACCACTGCGGTGACCATGACCACCGCCGTGACCACCACCGCCGCCGTGCGAGCCGACGCCAGCGCTGTGGAAACCGCCAGCGCCATGGAATCCGGCACCGCCACCGTACCCACGATGTCCACCGCCAGCATACCCACCATATCCGCCGGCGTATCCGCCACGTCCTCCTGCAAAATTACCGCGACCGCCGTATCCCCCGCCACCGCCGCTGTAACCGCCACGGTCGCCGCCGTATCCGCCATAACCACTGCGGCCGTAATATCCGCGTCCGTACCAACCGGGGAACCACGGGCCGGCTCCGATGAATACACCGTCAACGAAGAAATCTGGTCCCCAGTATCCATAGGGGGCGCATGCGTACGGGGGATACGCATAGTAACCGTAATTACAAACTGGCGCGGGCGCATAACTGTAATCGTCGTAGCTGTTATCGCCGTAGCCGTAATCATCAGCATTCTGGGGCCGCGAATAACCTGCCCCAAAGATGCAAACCGCCAGCAACGCAAAATATCTTAGATATTTCATGTGAAACCTCCCGGCTCTCGCAAACCTTGTCTTTATATCTTTCGGTGCTTGCATTACTATTCGCGGTTTATCGATCGCCGATATATTCAGTTGAACTCCGCTTAATGCCACAAGTTTCGGTCTCGCCGACTCTGAATTCGAAAGACAGCGGGGCTGACAGTTTCCTCCTTAGAAAACGCCAAGGCTTACAAAAGGCCAACTTGAAATCGCAACCTCGGCAGAAATTCATTTTCGCCGCAGGGCGATCATTTTCAGTTGGACCGGTTCCAGAAGGGTATACCCGCTGCCAAACGGTGTCCACCATGGCATAGTCTTGGGTGAGTCGGGGGCTCCACCACTAAAAAAGTGGTGAGTTACCATCTCTGAGACGAGCACATAAAACATGAAAGTCAAAATGAGAGCAGAGAGAAAACCGTGCGTTCCGTATGTGCTTGTGTAGCTTCATATGTCCGGTCAACGCTGCCAGCTCAACCGGTCGACGCAACACCATTCTAATCAGTTGATCCGGCAATGCTTCCTAGTGAACCGATCTGTCCAGATGTACTCAATCCGAACCAAACGGGGTAGTGTTTCGCTTGAATCAATGCTGCGAACGAGTTTGGCTGTTGAGACTCCTGCAAATAGACTTCGAGCAAGTGTTGCGTCGACCCATTGAGACCGCCCGATATGTCAAGACTTAAGGTCGATGACGACGACTTTGTTCATGTCGTTGACGAGGTGCGGATCAAATCTCATTTTGCCTATTTTCTTAAGGAATTTTTGCTTGATGTCGGTTCCGAAAATTCTGACCCTTTTCATTCCGGAAATTCTGAGCCATCCGGTAATAGCCGGAAGGTATAGAACTCTCTCCGTGCCCCCGGTAGGTAAGCCGGGCGGGCGGAGGGAGGAGGATGT